>Ga0114934_10002984_pt1 | contig 10667 bp, 7 predicted proteins | sample 4SBtaG_2_FD_99695 | JGI IMG/M metagenome (GOLD analysis project Ga0114934, IMG submission 99695) | Deep subsurface microbial communities from Kolumbo volcano to uncover new lineages of life (NeLLi) - 4SBTROV10_white metaG | ecosystem: Environmental > Aquatic > Marine > Volcanic ...
GCCATGAAATATAAAATTTATACTAAAACAGGTGATAATGGCGAAACCTCACTTTGGGGAGGAACGCGTGTATCAAAAAATCATCCGCGAATTGAAACCTACGGAACATTAGACGAATTAAATGTTTTTACAGGTTCTATCCGTGATTTTAATATTGACAAAAATATAACAAAGCAAATTATTTGGATACAGAGCAAATTGATGGTTATCAGTAGCATTTTGGCGACAGACAAAGAAAGTGCTATGGCAAAACTACCCCAGTTGATGACAGATGATATCCTACAATTAGAAAAATACATTGATGAATTTGAAGCTGTCTTGCCACAGCAAACGGCATTTATTATTCCCGGTGGTAACGCTGCAGTCAGTGCCATACATAAAGCCCGCGTTATTTGTCGCAGGGTCGAACGCCAAACTGTCGGATTAGCGGGAACCATCAATGTGGAAAAAAACATCATTCATTTTTTAAATCGCTTGTCTGATTACTTTTTTGTGCTTGCCAGAAAAATTGCACAAGATTTAAATGCCGAAGAAACATATTGGCAACCGGAGTAAATTCTAATTATTCAGTTATGTCTAAAACGATAGAACAATTACTGTCTGAGAATAAGAAACTCAAGCAAAACTTAAAAGACCTGCAATCCCAATTTGCAGCATTATCGTCTTTTGAAAAAAATGCAAAAGAAATTTTTTGGCAAATGGATTTTTCTTTAAAAACCACTTATATTTCTCCGGCAATTGAAAAGTTCCTAGGCTACACCCCACAAGAATACTTGCAAAAAGATTTAAGTGAAGTTCTGACGCCTGAATCATATAAAAAAGCATTGGATCTCAGTAAGAAATTAATTAAAGAAGGTCAAGTTGTGGACCCAGCAAATATTCCTTCTTTTTATTTGTGGGAAGTGGAATATGTCAATAAAGAAGGAAAAACCAAATCAGCCAAAATTAAATTTAGTTTATTCTTAGATGACAAAGGAAACCCCAAAGGCATACAAGGGTTCACTTTCTATGAAGAGTTAGCAAGCTTATTTTTGCACGAAAAAAATCAATTAAAAGAAATTTGGGACAAAGCAAACATTGCCATATTTATTGTTCAAGACGGCATTGTTACTTTTTGGAATAATGCAGCTTTCAATCTTATTAAGCATAAAACCATAAAAAGTGAAAGGTTACATCTGTCAGATTTAATTTATAAGGACGATTTGCCACTTGTAGCTGATAGATATCAAAGACGGTTAAAAGGAGAAGAAGTAGAACCCACTTATAACTTCCGCGTTAAAACTGCCCAAGGAGACATCCGGTGGATTCAATTACATTCTGCTTTTTATATCTGGGATGGAAAACCTGCAACACTCAATTTTGCACGGGATATTACTGAAGAAATTGCCTTAAAACAACGATTGGAAACGACCAATTATCGTTTTAAGATTCTCTCGCAAAATTCTTCAAATATTATAGGTATTTATCAAGGTATTAATCTTGTTTACCTATCGGAAAACACCAAAAGAATACTTGGCTATATGCCAAAATTAAAAACTTTATTTGAATTAATAAACTATATTCATCCTGAAGACAAGGAACGAGTTAAACAACAAATGGAGGCTATTATTACTGAACAAAAGCAACATGCCATATTAGTTTATCGTATTCAACATGCTTCAGGGAAATATCTATGGTTTGAAGTTTCAATTGATATCAAATATAAAAATGGGCAAATTGCTGAAAATATTGCTGTTGCTCATGATATAACACAACGAAAAAGACTTGAAAAAGAAATTGAGGACAAAGAAAGGCTTTATAGATTTTTAGCTGAGAACACATCTGATGGTATTGCCTTGTATGAGTATGGTAAACTAATATACCAGTCACCCGGAAGAGAAAAGATGCTGGGAGAAACACCTCAAATAGAAACATTGGAAGATGCGTTTAAATATATTCATCCTCAAGACCTGCCGGGTGTTCAAAAAATAATGGAAGAGGTGTTACAAAAAAAACTCAAGTCGTTAGTAACCCAATACCGTATAAAACACAGTTCAGGTTACTACCTTTGGGTTGAGGTTTTAGTAAATATTGAGTATGATAAAGCAGGCAATCCTGCCCGCGTCATTTTTAAAACCCGTGATATTTCTTCCCGTGTCTTGTTAGAAGAGCAAACTAGAAAAAGTGAGGAACAGTATCGCTTATTGGCAGAAAATTCAACAGATGGTGTAGCTCTATTTGAAAATGGAGAGCTTATTTATATGTCTCCTTCATACAAGCATATTCTTGGCGATTTTTTGGAGATCACCAGAATTGAAGAAATGTTTGATTATATCCATCCCGAAGATTTACCTGCTATTAAAGCTCAAGTTAAAAGAATAATAGATGAAAAAATAAAAAGAGATATTTCCACTTATCGTATTCGGAAAAGCGATGGCACTTATGTATGGTTTGAGGACATTATTCATTCTGAATTTGATGAAACAGGAAACCAAATCCGTGTAATTCTTAATTCGCGTGATGTTACTAAACGAATGGAGACACAAAGAGCACTTGTTGAAAAAGAAAAACAAATCAAATTGCTTCTTGATAACATATCAGATTTCATCTTTCTGGTTGATAATGATGGTATTATTAAGTTTACAACACCTTTTACACTTGATTATTTTGGTTTTGAGGAAGCTGAAGTGCTCGGAAAATCATCCTTTGAATTTGTTTATCCTGCTGATTTAGAAAAGTTTGTATCTGAATTTACAGAAGCGGTAAATGAGAAGAAAATGGAACAAAAATCATATAGAATTACTCACAAAAACGGTAAATATTCCTGGGTGGAATTTACAGGCAATTTTATTGAAAATAGCGATTCTGAAATAATACTTGTAGGTAGAGATATTACTGAAAGAATTGAAATTCAAAATCAACTAAAGGAACAGCATAAAGAACTGGAAGAACTAAATGCTACAAAAGATAAGTTTTTTTCCATCTTAGCCCACGATCTTCGTTCCCCATTTAACCAAATAATAGGTTTTTCCAATTTATTAAAAAGAAATATTTATCAATATGATATTGAAAAGATTGCTCATTTTGTTAATATTATTAGAGAGGCATCGGTTAAAACCTATCAACTTCTGGAAAACTTACTAAATTGGTCAATGGCAATGCGTGGTGTGATAGAGTTCTTTCCGGTAAAAATTAATATTGTTCAGATAATTAAAGAGGAAATTAATCAATTAACAGATACCTGTAAAGCTAAAAATATTGATTTACAATTTAAAAATTCAGAAACTATTTTTTTAACTGTAGATGAAAATATGTTTCGTATCATTGTCCGCAATCTAATTAATAATGCTATAAAATATACGCCAATAAATGGTAAGATAATTGTAGAAATTAATGAAAAGGACAGCGAAACTATATTTTCTGTTTCTGATAATGGTGTCGGAATGTACGATTTTCAGATTTACAATTTATTTAAAGTGTCAAAGAACCATTCATCGGAAGGCACTAAAGGAGAAAAAGGTACAGGCTTAGGAATGCTTATTGTAAAAGAATTTGTCGATAAACATCAAGCAAAGATTGAAATTAAAAGTCAAAAAAACAAAGGAACAGAGATTCAGGTTGTTTTTCCCGAAATAATGCTATAGAAAATAGCAGTAAAAGTTGTTAGTTTTTTTATTTTGTCGGTCTATAAAATCTAAAGTCTAAACTGTAATGTTTACAATTACGGCTGTAGAATTCCTAAAAATCAGAAGTTTAATTCCTTTAATAACTAGTTCTTATACCGACTTGCTACCAAGTTGCCTACCCCGAAAAATTCACAAATTTCTCGGGGTAAGTTAAGAATAATAATGAATTCGAACATTATAAACAGACTCTGGTTTAGTTGATAGTACTTGCTAACCCTGGAAATGGTGAAATTTTCAGGTTATCCAACAACCTCTTTTACCAAATTGGCCGCTTCTTGCAGTGTAATTGCCGAATGAACTTTTAAGCCTGAATTATCAATTATCTCCTTGCCTTCTTCAGCATTAGTGCCTTGCAAGCGTACAATAACCGGCACTTTTATATCGCCTACTTTTTTGTAAGCTTCTACTACGCCATTGGCTACACGGTCGCAACGGACAATACCGCCAAAAATATTTATCAGAATAGCTTTTACACTGGGTTCTGCTAAAATAATTCGCAAACCGGCTTCTACGGTTTCAGCATTGGCACCGCCACCAACATCGAGAAAGTTAGCAGGATTGCCACCGGAGAGTTTAATAATATCCATCGTTGCCATAGCCAGTCCGGCACCATTGACCATACAACCAACATTGCCGTCGAGCTTAACAAAATTCAAATCATATTTTCCGGCTTCTACCTCTAACGGGTCTTCTTCGGTTATATCACGCATTTCGGCATAGTCTTTATGGCGGAATAAAGCGTTATCATCAATTTTTACTTTTGCATCCACAGCGATAATTTTGTCGTCTGAGGTTTTAAGTACAGGATTAATCTCAAACAAAGAAGCATCACTGTGTTCGTATGCCGTATAAAGGGCTGTGACGAATTTTGTCATTTCCTTAAATGCTTTACCTGATAAACCAAGATTAAAAGCAATTTTACGGGCTTGAAATCCTTGAATTCCTACTTTAGGGTCAATCTCTTCCTTGAAAATCAGATGTGGTGTCTCTTCAGCCACTTTTTCTATTTCCATACCGCCTTCAGTGGAATACATAATGATGTTTCGCCCTGTTTGACGATTGAGTAACACACTCATATAATATTCTTGGGTTTCAGATTCACCCGGATAATAAACATCCTGTGCTACTAATACTTTATTGACTTTTTTACCTTCGGGTACTGTTTGGTGTGTTACTAATTGCATACCGATAATTTCGGAAGCAAGTGTCTTGACTTCATCTAATGATTTAGCCAATTTAACGCCGCCGCCTTTGCCTCGACCACCAGCATGAATCTGAGCTTTAATAACCCACCATCCTGTGCCTGTTTCGGCCTGAAGTTTTTTGGCTGCTTCAATGGCTTGTTCGGGTGTTTCGGCAACAATGCCTTCTTGTATGCCAACCCCAAAATGCTTTAAAATTTGTTTCCCTTGATATTCGTGAAGATTCATCTGTATATATTTAGATTATTTGGTGTAAAAATAATAGCTTTATTCTATACGAAGAAAGATTTTAAAATTCTTTAAAACATTTTATTTTTTTATCAAATCTTCATTTTTTAAATGATATTTTTGTGCCTCAAACAATATGGAAAATAATAGCCCTGATAATAGCCATATTTCTAAAGGTGTAGAAACATTGCTTGGCGACCCTAAAAAAGCCATCCGTAAAATTTCAGGACCTATGATTATTGCCATGTTAGTTCAAACACTGTATAATATTGTTGACGGTATTTGGGTTGCCGGACTTGGTTCGAATCAATTGGCTGCTGTCGGTTTATTTTTTCCTGTTTTTATGATTGTGCTTTCATTGGCAACAGGAACAAGTGTTGGCGGCAGTGCTGCCATCTCAAGGAAAATTGGTGCAAAAGACAAAAATCAAGCTGATTCTGCCGCTATTCATACCCTGTTTTTAGGATTGTTGCTTGCAGTCCTGATTACTTTGTTAGTCTATCCTTTTATTCGCAATATTTTTCTTTCTATTGGAGCAAAAGACACGGTCGTAGAGATGGTTGTTGGTTACGGAAAAATTATTATTGCCGGCACTATTATTCTAATATTTAACAATATTGCAAGCGGCATTTTACGAGGAGAGGGCGATACCAAACGCGTAATGTATGCCATGGGTTTGGGCTCCATATTGAATATAATTCTGGATCCAATTTTTATTTATACTTTTCACATGGGTATCAATGGTGCTGCGTGGGCAACCATCGTTTCTATCTTAACGACTTCTATTTTAGTTTTTTTCTGGCTATTTATCAAGAAAAACACTTATGTCAATTTTCGATTTCGTTCGTTTAAGTATAACGGCCGCATAATGAAAGAAATTTTACGGGTTGGTGTACCTTCATCACTAGCACAAATGTCAATGGCAATTGCTATTTTTTTTCTTAATACAATCATTGTAAAAATTGATGGTTCTGATGGTGTTGCCATATTTACAAGTGCTTGGCGAATTATTATGATCGGCTTAGTTCCTTTACAGGGTATTGCTATTGGCGTAACAGCTGTTACGGGAGCCGCTTACGGTGCAAAAAATTCCAAAAAACTGTCAACAGGTTATTTTTACGGGATAAAAATTGGGGTGGTAATTGAAGCCGGCATAGTCACATTGATATTTATTTTTGCCGCACAACTTTCATACCTGTTTTCATATTCTCAAAACACAGCCCATATTTCCGGAGGTCTTACTAAAACCTTGCGGGAACTCGTTTGGTTTTTGCCAACCGTGCCATTAGGTATGCTAACATCATCCATGTTTCAGGGTATCGGGAGAGGAGAAAATTCTCTAATCATGACCATTATGCGAACCCTGATTTTTCAGGTGTTTTTTGCTTACTTACTTGGTGTTGTTTATCATTATGGTTTGAGTGGTGTATGTTGGGGCGTCGTTATTGGTAATATCACAGCGTCGTTAATTGGTGTTTCTTGGGGGCAAATTGTAATCAATAATCTGAAAAAAAAGTTTGCTATCATAAAGAAAACAACTGATTAATAATCTACTGCTATTAATACCGGATGGCTATCAAGTTGGAATTACTATAAATTTACAATAACCAAATACTTTTCAGGTATATTTTTCGTTAAATTTGGCGTTTCAAACCCATGAATAAAAAACGGTTACATGTTTTGTTTTTACCGGCGTGGTATCCCTACGACGATGACCCAATGAGTGGTTTATTTGTGCAAAATCATGCACGGGCAATAGCTCAATTTCAGAAGGTTACAGTCGTACATGCAGAGGCTAAACAAAGCCTGTCAGAAAAACTACAATTATCGGTTACCGAACAAAACGGTTTCCCTGAAATATTAGTTTACTATCGAAAAATTACAGGGAATTTTCCATTGCTTACGCCAATAATAAAAACAGTTCGATTGCGACAAGCTATTTGCAAAGGCATCGAGTATCTGGAAAAGCAATATGGAAAGCCGGATATTATTCATGCCCATATATTGACCCGTTACGGTGTTTTTGCTTATTTTTTGTCAAGACGATGGAAAATTCCTTATGTCATCACCGAACATTGGTCACGGTATTTACCTGCAAGAAAGAAAGAATTTAAAGGTGTTTTGAGGAAATTTTTTACACGGTTAGTTGTCCGAAAAGCAGCAGCCATATTGCCTGTAACACAAAACCTTGCCAAAGCCATGCAAGCCCACAAGCTTCATAACAAGCACTACCAAGTTATCCCAAATGTAGTAGATACCAATTTATTTATTCCTGCTTCGCAAAAACCGGGAAAAAACACTTTTCATTTTATACATATTTCTTGCATTGACAATCGTTCTAAAAACATTACCGGGTTATTAGATGCTGTTAAATTATTGGCAGAAAAACGACAAGATTTTGACTTAACAATCGTAGGTGATGGGCCTGATATGGAAACAATTAAGACCTACACTAAAAAATTGGGATTAACTGCATTTGTTGCTTTTACCGGTCTATTGACAGGACATAATTTGGTGGCTGAAATTCAAAAACATCATTGCTTGGTTATGTTTAGTAATTTTGAAAATATGCCGGTGGTTATCAATGAGGCATTTGCTTGTGGTTTGCCTGTTATTGCTCCCGATGTAGGGGGAATATCCGAACATCTTTCAAACGACAAAGGGTTATTGATTAAACCAAAAGACACCTCAGGATTACAAGATGCGATGCTTCAAATGATGAAGAATTATGATAAATATGACTCACAAGAAATCCGTCAATATGCTGTCGATAATTTCAGCTATGAACAAGTTGGAAAACAATTAAATAAAATTTATTCGGACACCATTAAGGCAACTTCTAATAATGTTTAAACTGATTGCAAATACGCTGGGCACAAAAATTATTTCTGTGTTAGCCAACCTTTTGGTTGTTGTGGTGGCTTCACAAAATCTCGGTGCTGCTAATATGGGAACGATTAGTTTAATCATCCTTTCCATTACTATCTTTATTCAAATTAATAACATTGTTGGTGGCCCTGCTATGGTATATCTTTTATCAAGACACGAAACAGGCTCGGTATTATTTCTGTCATATCTTTGGCTAATCCTAACTGCCGGAATTGGGGCAATTATTATCTATGTTTTGAAATTAGTACCGCTAATTTATTTTTTTCATACTATCATTTTAGCTACCCTGTTTGCCTTATCAACCATTCATCTGACGGTCATTTTATCAAAAGAAAAAATAAAAACCTATAATTATATTTTGGCTGGCAATCCGGTAATATTATTACTATCACTTTTGATATTTATCTACGGATTTGGTGGTAAAGATGTTGGTGCCTATGTTAAAGGCTTGTATATCGCTTACAGCATTACGACCATACTTTCTACTGTTTTTCTTTTTGTAAAAATAAAAGCATTTCGTATTATTAATCTACGAACTGTTTTGAAAGACTTATTAAAGTTTGGTAGTATAATGCAGTTAGCCAACATATTACAATTACTAAATTACCGGATGAATTATTATTTGATTGAACGGTTTTGGAATAAAGCAACATTGGGAATTTATGCTGTTGGCAATCAAGTATCCGAAGGCGTTTGGTTGCTTAGCCAAAGTACGGCCACCGTTTTGTATCCCAAAATAGCTAATTCAAAAGACAGAAAAGCGCAAATAGCCATGGTTTTATTCCTTATCAAAACCATTGCGGTATTAACATTTCTTATGATTGCAGTGCTGTTAATCCTGCCAAACGAATTCTATACCTATATTTTTGGTGAAGAATTTACCGAGACCAAAACAGTTATACTTTCATTGGCTGTGGGCATTTTCTTTCTGTCATTGTCCCGTATTTTCTCTACTTTTTTTTCAGGCATTGGTAAACCACAGATAAACACTATCGCATCGGGGATTGGCTTAATTACAGTAACCGGATTAGGTATTTGGCTGATTCCCCGTTGGGCATTTATAGGCGCCGGTATCACGGCATCAGTATCCTATTTTGCTTCTTTTTTATTTCTTTTGATTAATTTTACACGAAAAACAAAATCAGTTGCATCAGATTTCTTTATTAGAAAAGAAGATATCAAACGATTAAAATTAGAATTAAAAAATATATTTAAAAATGAGTAGTGAAAAATATAAACAAGTACTAAACAAAGTGCATTTATCAGAAAATAGGGTAGTAGCCGACATGCTATACAATAGCGGATTACAATATAGAACTATCTTCGGTGCAAATATCGTTCATTTGCGGGAAATTGCCAAAGCATTTGCGCCAGACCACGAACTGGCAACAGAATTGTGGGAAAAAGATATTCGCGAGATGAAAATCCTGAGTTTGTTGATTGATGACCCTGCGAAAATAACCCCCGGACAAATGGATAAGCAAGTATCGGAATTTAATAACCCCGAACTCATTGAACAAGCTTGTTATTCTACCTTTCCGAAAGTCAGTTTTGCAATGGAAAAGGCACTGTCATATTGTCAGCACGATAATCACTATATCAAAGCAACGGGCTATACCTTAGCCGCCAAGGTGGCACAACTGAAACAATTTGATAATGAGGGCGTTTTTGATCCAATATTAGAAACAATATCTGAAAACAGCAAAGCGGCAAGCATATATCTACGCCGGAGTATCGCAACGGCATTAAGATTGATAGCAAGAATAAACGACGAAACGCAAAGCAAATGCAAAAGCATAGCAGAAGATTTAAATAAACAAAATGACGAAGCGAGTAAGTGGATTGCTGAAGAAGTGCTCTTTGAATTAAACTTATAGCGTATATATTATTTATCAATAAAATTTAAAATATTATGAATCTAACAAAAACATCAAATCCCATTTTCGGTAAAAGTTTTACCAAAACAGAAACACTCGTTGGTGAAAAAACAATGACTGTTCAAGGCACTGTTAATAAGACCTTGTTATTATTCGGAATTCTTATTTTTGGTGCTTATTACACATGGCATCTTTTCTTTTCTGCAACCACTATGGAGGCGGCTCAATCAGCTATTTATCCTTGGATGATAGGCAGTGGAATAGCCGGTTTTATTGTCGCCATGGTCACCTCTTTTGTCCGTAAGTTATCTCCTTTTCTTGCCCCATTATATGCTTTTCTGGAAGGCCTGTTTCTCGGTTCTATTTCCGCCTTTTTTGAAGCGATGTATCCGGGTATTATTATTCAATCTGTCGGGTTAACTATTGCTGTTTTTTTCATGATGCTGTTTTTATATAAAACGCAAATCATTCAAGTTACTCGCAAATTCTACATGGGTGTAATGGCAGCAACCTTTGGGATTGCTATCTTTTACCTCATTGGTTTTATCCTGAGCCTTTTCGGAATGCAAGTAGGCATTCTTTACGGCAATAGCTTAATGAGTATAGGAATTAGTTTAGTAATTGTCGTTATCGCTGCCTTAAATCTCGTTTTAGATTTTGCCTTTATTAACGATGCCGCTGAATCCGGCGCACCCAAATATATGGAATGGTATGGCGCTTTCGGGCTTATGGTTACACTGGTTTGGCTATATATTGAGATTTTACGATTATTATCAAAGATTTCAAGTAGAAATTAAAAAAAATAC
>Ga0114934_10002986_pt1 | contig 10665 bp, 8 predicted proteins | sample 4SBtaG_2_FD_99695 | JGI IMG/M metagenome (GOLD analysis project Ga0114934, IMG submission 99695) | Deep subsurface microbial communities from Kolumbo volcano to uncover new lineages of life (NeLLi) - 4SBTROV10_white metaG | ecosystem: Environmental > Aquatic > Marine > Volcanic ...
CTCCATTAGAAGGAGGAGTAGTAGAAGGAGAAGTACACTGGATATGGTTCCAACTACCAGTATAGTCCTTCCCCCCCGCTTGAGCAATTATCCAAAATACCGTATTAACAATAAGCCAGGAACTAAGAATTATAATTAATCCGACTATAGAGTTGATAATAATTTTCTGCCCAGCTTTAATACTGGCTTCGTTGCCGCCAGAAAGAAGCCAGCGAAATCCTCCGTAGACTACAAATACAATGATTAAAAGAAAAGCTATCTTAATACCAAACTGGATAACATTCTGTAAAAGGACTAATAAATCGCAGGCAGTACAAGCTGCTTCCCCTTCTCCTCCGCAGGGAACTAAACCGTGAGCAGAACTCATTAAAGGAAAGAGGAAAAGAAGAGCAAATAAAAGAAAGATTATTCTTTTAGAAAAATTTTTATTCATTCTTTTTTCTAGTGAGTAAATTTATTCTTTCCCCAGCAGCCATAATTGCTTGGGAGGGAGCAATATTATTTCTCAGAACACTATCAACCATATCAGTAAATATTTGGGCTACCTGTTTAAAATTAAACTGGTACCATGTTTTACTGCTCAGGGTTTGATTAATGAAGGTACCTACTTGAGGATCATTGAGATATTCTTTAATGAGGTCTCGGCGAGCGGGGGGATTCTTGGTTTGCAAGAAATAAAATTGGGCATTGTCTTTTTGGGCGAGGAACTTAAGGAACAGCCAAGCAGCCCGGCTATTAGGAGAACGTTTGCTTACCACTACTGTCATTATGCTAGCATTGTTCACTCGAGCAGGGTTATTAGTTAAGCGAGGCAGGGGAGCAATTCCGTAGTTAAGGCCCGGGGCATATTTTTTGATTACCTTTTGAGCCCGGTTATAACCGATAAACATTGTTGTCTGTCCCCGGGTAAAAGCGAGAATAGAATTTGGGAACCCGTCGTTCCAGGTGTAGTAACGAGAACGAGGGTTAGAAAATTGAGTATAAAATTTAAGAGCTTCTTCTCCTGGAGAAAACGCTTTGTAGCTACCATTTGGAGAAGAAAGGTATTGATTAAAAGCCACTTTCTTTGTTTGGGGATCAACGACAGAACTTCCGTACTGCATCATTAGAGTAGATATAATATCAGTGCTCCAATTAGTATTATGGCCAGTTCCCAGGGCAATAGCTGCTCTCTTAATTTGTCCTTGTGAGTCAATTTTCCTTAATCTAGGAATAAGCTGGAGAAGTTCTTTCCAAGTAGAGGGAGGCAGGGCAATATTATAATAATTGAAGATATCCTTATTGTAATAGAGAGCAAGAGTATCAATATAAAGGGGAATACCTTCTAAATCTTTTCCTTTTACTAATTCTTCTTTAGCTGCTTCGGGATAAAGATGATCAAAGAGGCGAGAGGTGAGGACTTTATCCCTTTGCATATTAAGAGGGGTAATCTTGTCTCCAAAAAGAGGGAGCCAGTTTCCCAGAAGCATAAACATATCAGGGGACTTATCAGAAGCAAAGGCTTGAAGTAAATCTTGATAATATGTTTTGCTGTCTTTAGAAGTATATTTTATATGAATGTTAGGATAAAGATGATGGAATTTAGTAATAAGAGAAGAAATAACCTGAGGATCATCAAGAGTTCCCCAGAATTCTAAAGTAGCTGACCGAGGGGATGCTCGGTGAAACTTTAAACCAAGGAAAGTAATGAAAAGAATAATTACAATACTCCAGAGGATGATATTTTTTTGATGAGTAGTTAAAGCCATAATTACTTAGTTTTGTTGATTAGTTTTGTCAAAAAGCCATAATGAGTAACACCTAAAGGAAGCTCTCTTTCTAATTTGAATCCATATTTTTCTAAAAGAGTGAGAGCGTCATCTTTTCGGAGAGGATGAAGAAATTCTTTGGAAGGTAATTTATCTGCTTTCCACTCCAGAAGTACAAGAAGGCCTTCTGGTTTAAGTATTCGCCGCGCTTCAGCAATAACGGTATTTTTGTCCTCTACCTCAAAGAGAATATTAGAAACGAGGACTAAATCGCAGAAGTCATTAGGCAGATGGCTACCGTGTTCCTCTTCCAAGTTAGCCCATTGAGTTTTTATCGTGTTGCTCAAGCCAGCTGTTTTTGCTCGAAACTTTAAGGAATCTAATGATGGTTTCCAAATATCAAGAGCAATCACCGTTCCTCCTGGCTGAATAAGCTTAGCGATAGCTAAACTAAAATACCCTGACCCGCAACCAAAATCAGCTACTTTCATTCCCTCTTTTAAGGGGAGTAGTTTTGCTATTTTTGAAGGGTTGAGAAAATTCATTATTGTCTCCTCTTCAATATATACTATATATATTACTACAAGAGAGTAATATCCGCAATTGTGTCGTTGGGAGCCATTTTCATAATCCTTACCCCCTGAGTAGAACGGCGAAGAATAGGGACATTAGAAAGGGAGGATTTAATTATTTGTCCCTTTTTGGAGATAGCTACTAATGATTCCTCGTTTTTAACCAAACAAGCCCGGACTAGGAAGCCGGTTCTTTTATTTATTTTAGCGGTTTTTACTCCCTGTCCTCCTCTTTTTTGCTGGCGATATTCACTCCATCTACTCTGTTTACCATAACCGTTGCTACTAACTACTAAGATAGTAGGCTTATATTTTTTTTCTTCCGGAGTAATACTAAGAAGGCTGATGACTTTATCTTCTTCGGTTAATTTAATTCCTCTTACTCCACTAGCCGTTCTTCCTAAGGAACGAATATTTTTTTCTGAGAAGCGGATAGCCTGTCCTTTTTGAGTAACTAGAAGAATATTGTCATTTCCCTGACTTAAAGCTGCCCCTATTAATTTGTCTTTTTTCATTAGATTAATAGCAACAATGCCTCCCCGGCGAATATTTTTGTACTCTTCTATCTTAGTTTTTTTAATTATTCCTTTTTCTGTAGCGAGAATGAGATAACGGGAGGATGCCGAAGAAGAGTAATTGAGAATTACCTTGATTTTTTCTTGAGGATGGAGATTGAGGTAGTTTTGAATACTTTTTCCTCGGGAAGTGCGAGAAGCCTCTTCTATTTCATAGGCCTGAAGATGAAAAAGATGCCCTTGGTCAGTAAAGAAAAGGAGATCGTCGCGGGTATTGCAGGAAAGGATATAAGAAAGGAAATCATCCTCAGTTTTCGCTTCATAGCCAATGACGCCTTTTCCTCCTCTCTTTTGTATTTTGAGGCTCAGAGGTCGCATTCTTTTAATGTAGCCACTATGGGAGAAAGTAATCAGTGCTTCCTGAGAAGGAATGAGTTCTTCTTCTGAGAGAGCGCTAGGCAGATTGGCTCGTACGTCTGTTCTCCGCTTGTCTCCGTATTTTTTTTGCATTTCTGCTAATTCCTCTTTGACAATGTGACGAATTTTCTTGGGACTTTGAAGAATAGCTTGATACTCTTTTATTGATTGGTGTTTTTCTTTTAGTTCATTTTCTACTTTCTTTCTTTCCAGTTTAGCTAAGCTTTGCAATTTCATCTCCAAAATAGCATTACTCTGTATTTCACTAAAGTGATAACGTTTTATTAATTTATTTTGGGCATCTCCTCTGCTTTCTGAGGATTTAATTAACTTGATAATAGCATCAATGTGATCCAGGGCCTTAGCTAATCCTTCTAAAATATGAGCTCTTTCCTGGGCTTTTCGGAGAAGAAAGGTAGTACGTCGCTGGACAACTTTTTTCCGATGAGCAAGATATTCTTCTAAAACATTTTTAATAGAGAGAATCTGCGGTTGATGTCCTTGTTCTACTAAGGCAAGCATATTTAAGTGAAAAGCTTTTTCTAATTCTGTATATTTGAATAACTGTCCTAAAATTCGGTGAGGAACGGCATCGTTTTTTAATTCGATAACTATTCGTAATCCTTCTTTATCTGATTCGTCACGAAGATTTCTTATGCCGGTGATTCTTTTTTCTTCTACTAAATGAGCGATACTGGCAATTAAATTAGCTTTATTTACTTGATAAGGTATTTCTTTGACGATAATTTTTCTTTTTTTGTGTTCTTCTACTACTTCTATTTTCCCCCGACAAATAATTGTTCCTCTTCCTTGGGCATAAGCTTCCAAGATAGCCTGACGGCCAAAAATAATTCCCCCGGTAGGAAAATCAGGTCCTTTAATGAAATTCATAATTTCTTCGATGGAAGCCTGAGGATTATCAATAAGAAAAGAAAGAGCATTAGTTACCTCGGTAAGATTATGAGGGGGAATAGCAGTAGCCATACCTACAGCAATACCCATTGCTCCGTTAAGAAGAAGTTGGGGGATCTTAGCGGGAAGGAAACGAGGCTCTTGTCTTGTTCCGTCATAATTGGGAACAAAATCTACGGTGTCTTTATCAATATCTGTAAGCATTTCTTCAGCAATCGGAGATAGGCGACATTCTGTATATCGCTGAGCAGCAGCGGGGTCACCGTCCAGAGAGCCAAAGTTGCCTTGTCCCTGAATAAGGGGATAGCGCAGGGAGAAACCCTGAGCCATTCTTACTAAAGCGTCATAGACAGCTATATCTCCGTGAGGATGATATCTTCCCAAAGTACTTCCTACCACAGTAGCTGATTTTCTGAATTTAGCATTTGCCCTTAAGTTATCCTCGTACATAGCAAAGAGGATTCTTCTTTGTACTGGCTTCAAGCCATCACGAACATCAGGAAGAGCTCGGGAGATAATTACTGACATAGCATAATCAAGGTAAGAATTTTTTAATTCTTCCGAGATATCACGCTTGTAATTTTTATTCTTTTTCTCTGTCATTTTTCTAAGATAATTAACTCAGTCTCTGAAGGAAGTTTATTTTTCTTAATACTTAGTTTAGAAAGTCTCTCCGGTTTCTTTTCAAACATTTTAATGAATTTATCCAAACTATCTAATTTAATTTTGCTTCCGGGAAGGGAATAATTCATCGGGATAATAATTTTTGGCTCAATCTGGTTGCTAATAGACATTGCCTCTTCGGCATTAAGAGCACCATGCCCTCCTATTGGGAGGAGAAGGATATCTGCTCGGGATACTTTCTCTAAAACACTTTCCCGTAATTTCTTTTTCTTTAAATGCCCTAAGTGGGCTATTACTATATCTTCGGATTCAATAAGGTAGATAGTATTTAAAAGGGAGGGGTCTTCTTGGTAATTAGAACTGCTGACAATTCCTTCAATAAAGATTCCTCCTCTTTCTATTTCTCCCGGACCAACGAGGAGAAAAGGGTCTCCCAGAATTATTTTTTCTGACTGTGTTTCCAGAGGATGAGAAAGGAGAAGGATATCAGCCTGGCAACGAGGGGGGCGAATACCAGTAAGAGAAAAAGTATAAGGATCAATAGCAATAGTTTTGCCTTGAGTATCAATACGAAAATAAGAATATCCTAACCATTTAATAAGCATAGAAATAATTCATCACTTAATTTTTTGAAAAACTTTGACACTAAGAAAAGTAATTATAACATTAAATACAACTAATATAATAAGACAAGCGGGGAGACTATGAAGAGTGATATTGTTTAGTTGGGCTCGGGGGAGAGAATAGTAAAGGGAAGTCCAACGGAGGGCATCAATACCATAAGCCAAAGGGTTGAAAGAAGCAAGGGTGGCCATCCAGGAGGGAGCGGTATTAAGAGGGAAGAAGGCGCCGGAAAGAAATACCATAGGGAGAAGAACAAGTTGGAGGAAGAAAGAGAAGCTCTCTGTTCTTTTAAGACGAGAAGCAAAATAAATTCCGATAGCAGACATTCCGTAAGCAAGAAGGAAGATAGTTCCTAAAGTAGCTAAAAAGACAGTGATGTTAAAATTAATTTCGATATAAGGGAAAACGAGAAGAAGGAGAAAGCCTTGAAAAAGAGCTACAGTGGTAGCACCAAGAATTTTACCAATAGCGATGTCAGTCCGGGAAATAGGAGCAACAAGAATTTCTCGAAGAAAGCCAAACTCTCGATCCCAGACGATAGACATTGTGGAAGAAAGAGCCATAGTAGCTACACTCAAGCCCAGAATACCAGGGAAAAAGAATTTAGAAAAATCGTAATGGAGAATATTAGTAGGCAAGATGGTTTTTAGCCCTGTCCCCAGAAAGATGAGGATGAGAAGGGGGAGAAATATAGAGGTGAATAATTTTAAGGTGTTACGAAAGTAAATAATTATCTCTCTATACCAAATAGTATAAATAGCCTTTAATTTACGGGAAGATGATTCTCGGTAATTGGGGTAGTTACTCATTATTCTGCTTATTTAGTCTACTTTAATTTTTACTGCTTCTTCCTCTTCTTCGTCTATTTCTGCTGTTCCTCCTTCTTTTTCTGATTCTTTTCTGTTATCTTCATTTTCTTCTTTGTTTTCTTTCGTTTCTTCTCCTTCTCCTTCTCCTTCTCCTTCTTTCTCTGTTTTTATTTCTTCCCCTTTTTTCTCTTCCTCTTTTTCTTCAGGAAGAGGAGCAAAAAGAGAGAAGAAAGAAGCAAGATCAAAAGGAGCTTCTTCTTCTTTGATTTTGCCATTATTTTCTTCCCTTATTTTTCTTCCTGTTAATTCTAAGAATACATCTTCTAAAGTGGGGCGATGAAGGACAAGAGAAGTGATTCGAGGAGTGATGGTTTTAACTAAGACAGGGATAAATTCGTCGCCCCGAGCTGTTTCTATTTGAATTTTATTACCAATATGCTTAATTTTTTCTTGAGGAAATTTAAAATGGAATTCTCTTATTGCTTTTTTATTATCAGTGGTGTGAAGAGTGATAATATCTCCCCCGATCATGTTTTTTAAATTATCCGGAGTATCGAGAGCAACTATTTTCCCGTGGTCAATAATAGCTACCCGATCACAATTTTCTGCTTCGTTTATATATTGAGTAGTGAGAAAAATAGTCATATTATTTTTCTTTCGGGCAGTGAAAATGTAATCCCAAATTTTATTTCTCGTTTGGGGATCAAGTCCTACTGTTGGCTCGTCGAGGAAAAGCACCTGAGGCAAATGAATTAAAGCCCGAGCTATTTCCAATCTTCTTTTCATTCCTCCAGAGAAAGTGTTCACTAATCCTTTTCTTCTATTCCATAATTCACATAGCTTTAAAACCTCTCTCCTTCTTTGCATAAATACTCGGAAAGGAACATCGTAAAGCATAGCATGAAGAAAAAGATTTTCTTCAGCAGTAAGATGGTTATCCAGAGTAGTTTCCTGAAATACTAAACCAATGGAACGTCTGACCTGATCCGGCTGGGTAACAATATTATAGCCATTTATATAAGCGACACCAGAGGTGGGAGGAGTAAGGGTGGAGAGAATGTTAATGGTGGTGGTTTTTCCCGCTCCATTTGGCCCCAGGAAACCAAATAATTCTCCTTTTTTAACAGAGAAAGAAACACCATCAACGGCGATTAAAAATCCGTACTCTTTTCTTAAATTTTCTACCTGAATAACCTCTAAAATATTAGATGATTGGTCGTTCATTAGAGATGTTAAAAGTTATATTCTAGCCCCATCTTTTCTTTCACTTCCCTTAATGTCTTCTGAGCTAGTGAACGAGCATATTTATCTCCTTCTTTCAGAATATCTTTTACCATTTGGGGATGTTGCTGATAATAATTTCTTTTTTCCTGGATAGGCTGGAGGAATTTAATAATTGCTGCTGCTAATTCTCTTTTCAATAATTGATACGAGATACCTTTTTCTAAATACATCTTTTCGTAAGCTCCCCTTTTTTCTTTTCCTTCTAATATTTCTATTAGTTGGAGAAGAGTAGCTACTCCTCCGGTTTGGGGAATAGATTTTCCTCTTCCTTTATCAGTGGGGATTTTAGCAATTTTCTTTTGAATAATTTCAGCATCATCTAAAAGACTAATGTAACTTCCTGGCCGGGATTTGCTCATTTTTCCTTGAGTAGTAAGAGAAGGGACAACTTGGGCAGAAGTAAGATAAGGCTGAGGTTCAGGGAATGTATTTCCAAAATGTCGATTAAAAGAACGGGCAATTTCCCGAGTTACTTCTAAATGGGGTAATTGATCTTTGCCCACCGGGACTAATTGGGCTTTGTAAAGCAAAATATCTGCTGCCATCAAGATAGGATAATAGAGAAGTCCCATATTAATGTAATGAGGCTGTTCTTTCTTTTTATCCTTATAGGTAGGTAGTTGTTCTAAGCGAGAGACAGGATAAATGGTGCCTAGTAAATAAGCTAATTCTATATGTTCAGGAATTTGGGACTGGACTATAAGATGAGCTTTTTTCGGATCTAACCCGCAAGCTAAATATTCCAGAGCAATTTCCCATACATTTTGGGAGTAAGTTTCTGGACGATAAGGAGAAGTAATACCATGAAGATCAACAACAGCATAAATGCAATCTAGATCACTCCTCTCCTGAAGCTGAAGGTAGCCTTTGAGAGCTCCTAAGTAATTTCCCAGATGAAGAGGACCAGTAGGTCGAGTCCCAGAAAAAACGTTTATTTTCTTTGTTTTTTGCTTCATTAATTGTTGGGGAGCGGGTAACGGGAATCGAACCCGTGTCTCGACCTTGGAAGGGTCGCATAATAGCCGCTATACTATACCCGCGCTGTCTGTATTGCTACATTGTTACATTGCTAAATTGTTCAATACCAAATGCAAGATACAAGATACAAGACTCGAATAAAATGACCAATTTCTAATTGCTCTAATTACTCTAATCAAATCCCAATTCCCAATGTCTAATAGAAATTAATTTAGACATTAGACATTTAGGTATTAGATATTGATTAGAATAATTAGGAATTAGGATTTGTACTTTGATCTTACGTTAATTTCCTGAAAAAATCAACGTCTAAAAATAGAATGCATTAAATTTCAGGGAGAGCAGTAAGCCCTAGCAAGTTTAGTCCCTTTTTTAAAGTAGTAATGACACACTTAATAAGAACTAAGCGTGTTTGCCGGAGAGGAATATCCTTTTCTTTTAAGATTGGTACTTTTTCGTAATAATGGTTACTTAAATCAGCTAAGGATAAGAGGTAGGTAGCCAATCGATGGGGGGCATAATCGATAGCACTTTGCTTAGTAACATTAGGAAAATCGATCAGTTTTTTAATTAGATCAATTTCCTCTCTCTTCTTTAGTAAAGCAATTGTTTTTGTTTCAATCTTTCCTGCCTTAACCAAAATCTTATGCAGGCGGGCATAAGTATACTGGAGATAAACACTGCTATTGCCTTTAAGGCTGAGCATCTTATCCCAGGAAAAAGTAACATCTGCCAAGCGAGATTCTTTGAGGTCATTAAATTTTAAAGCATCTAAAGCGATTGTCTGGGCAACGGTTTTTTGCTGCTCTGATGCCCAGGAAGGATTTTTTTCTTTTATAATACTTAGAGCCTGAGCTATTCCTTTGTTAATTACTTCTTTTAGAGGGACTAATTTTCCCTCGCGAGTAGAAAATTTCTTTCCGTCTTTATCTAATACCAGGCCAAATTTGATATGGATAAGTTTTGTAGTAGCTGTCAAATTAAGGGATTGAGCTACGGCAAAAAGCTGCTGGAAATAAAGGGATTGTTCATTGGCTACTACATAAAGTATCTTTACAGGTTTATATTTTTTTATCCTGTAGATAAGGCTGGCTAAATCTCGAGTAAGGTAAAGAGTAGCTCCATCGGATTTTTGGAGTAAAGCAGGAGGGAGGTGAAAACTATCAAGAGGAAAGATTAAAGCTCCTTTGCTCTTTTGAACTAATTTCTTTTGAGAAAGTTTTTTCAATAAAGGAGAAAGGTCTTTTTCTAAATCACTTTCCCCTTTCTGGACATCAAATTTAATTTCCAAGAGATTATAAATCTGGTGAAAACCTTTTAAAGACTCTTCCTTGAACCACTGCCATAATTTTCGGTTTTCTCTATCTCCTTTTTCTAATTTTTTAAATTCTTCCTGTCCTCTTTTTTCTAAAGAAGGATCTTTTTTCATTTCTTGATGAAACTTTTGGTAGAGAGAGAGAAGACTAGAGAGGGGGGATTTCTCTACCATTTCTTTGTTTCCCCATAGTTTATAAGCAGCAATAAGTTTTCCAAACTGGGTTCCCCAATCTCCTAAATAGTTCCAGCGGATAACCTTATATCCTAAATTATCGTAAAGATTAGCTAAGGCAGCGCCAATAATGGTAGAGCGTAAATGACCGATATGCATTGGCTTAGCAATGTTAGGAGAAGAATATTCAATAATAATAGTTTTCTTTTTGTTTGAAGGAGAAGAATTGCTACCGAAGGTGGGAAGATGATGATAAATATTATCTAATTCTTGGGGAAAAGCAGATTTTTTGAGAAAAAAATTAAGGTAGCCCTGATTGGCTATTTCTACTTTTTCTAATTCTGGCAATGACTCTTTTTCTAATTCTTTCTTAAGAAGGAGGGATATCTCCTGGGGTTTCTTCTTTAATTCTTTTCCTAAGAGAAAAGGAAGAGAAGTAGTATAATCTCCGTGCTTTTCCTGAAAGGAAGTTTCTAAAGGAATATCTAAAGAAGAAAAGAAAGCTTCTTTCTGGGGAAAATTTTCTTTCAATATTTTTTTAATCCAGTTTTGGATTTTTTTCTCGATCATAAATATTTTTCAGTCGGGGTACCCAGATTCGAACTGGGGCTAAATCCTCCCGAAGGACTCGTGCTGCCACTACACTATACCCCGGAATAATAAGGGCTACATTGCTACATTGCTACATTGCTA
>Ga0114934_10002987_pt1 | contig 10664 bp, 11 predicted proteins | sample 4SBtaG_2_FD_99695 | JGI IMG/M metagenome (GOLD analysis project Ga0114934, IMG submission 99695) | Deep subsurface microbial communities from Kolumbo volcano to uncover new lineages of life (NeLLi) - 4SBTROV10_white metaG | ecosystem: Environmental > Aquatic > Marine > Volcanic ...
CCTCTTCATCTTCCCTGTCTTTATCATCTTCTTGATCTTGTGGGCTGTCGGTGCTACCACCGCCGCCGCCTCCTCCGCCACCGCCACCGCCGCCGTAGCCGCCTCCAGGTCCGTCGCCGTCGCCGTCAAGAGCTCTGCCATAAGCTATTTGATCTAAAAGGGTTAGACCTTCAACAACTGTATGACCGATAGTACTTGAAAGATGACTTAGCTTTTCGCCAACACGTAGTATATCTCTTGATTCAGCTTCGCCACGATCAATTATCTGACGAGCTACTCTACGTGTCTGTCGAATTTTTAGATCTTGCTTATCATTTTCAAGTTGCTGATTTTCATCTCTTGCTCTTTTCTCTTGCCTTTCCGCATCTTGTTTACTAGTTAACCACTCTCGTTGTTGGTTATAGATTGCTTGTGAATTAGTTTTATGAGCAGCTAACCTTCTTTGTAGGTCTCTATCCATATTAGAGAGGAAAGCAGATGTACCAACATCTTGCTTATGTTTACCAAAACCGCCTCTACGAGCAAATCGATTAAATTGTACTGCCATTTGTTAACCCCAATTTTTATAAGTAGAGACTCCAGTTCCTACAGCTGCGGCTGCACTTGCACCGAATTCTAACCAAGATGTATCTGCTTTTTGATAACCTCCTACAGGAGCAGGTCCAAAGTCAAAGTCTTCTATAGGTCTTGGATCAGGTAATACAGGAACAGGTGTTTTAAGAGGTAAAGGTCGTATCGGTAACATTCCTGGTTTTAACATTTTCTGAGCAAAGGCTGCTAAATCAGCACCCATTTTATCATTAGCTATTTCATCTAATGTAGCATAAACATCACGTGTGCCACTTGTTAATGACTCATGTAGTATAGCCGCGTTACGGCCGCGAGCCATGATAACTGATTGAACCGCTTTTCCAACACTTCTACCTGACATACCTCTAGCTTTTATTTGATCTGATTTCAACATTGCATCAATGATTAAATCTTGATCTTGGAAAGCTGTTTCTTGTTTTAATTCTTGTAGTCTAGTTCTTTCATTATCAACAGCTAAGCCGGCAGCTCGATGGTTTAATGATAATTGATCATTATACAACTGCTCAGACTTCTGAAACTGTGCGTTCATACCTTCTTGTTCAGAATTACGAATCATTAAATCGTAGTTCCACTTTTGAAGGTTTACATCATCTTGATATTGAGCATTCCTTAAATTATTCTCACGAGTTATTGCTCTATCATATATTTGATAAGAGTGATTAGCTCGTAGCTTGTCTTTGTCCATCGCCCAAGCTTCAGCATTATATGCATCAGCTCTGTCTGTAGCTTGGTTTTGAGCTTTAGTAGCTTTCTTAGAAGCTTGTGAGCTCATATAACCACTAACTACTTGGCTACCAACTGCAGCTGCGACTGCCCACCATGCCATGTTTATGCCCTCCTATAGAAACGTGGTGTGTAATTACCTTCCCACATCATAGAGTTTAAAGCTACAGGGAATGGTGAGTCATTGAAAACTCTAAGTTGAAAATTTTGAGATTTCTGGTGTATAGGTATGCTGAATACAGACTGCTCTGATAATGCAATATCATTAGCTAAATAAGTATCAGCAATTTGAGTTGGGTTTAAATTATACCACTCGTCTAAATAGATTAGAACCTTATCATTAAGTGCAGGTGCAGTACCCATTCTAATCTCTTCATCACCTAAGAACGTGAAATCTGTTGATTGTTGTAAAACGTTATTTATCTTTACTTTAATTTGATCTCTATCGATATAATCTATATCATCTTTAATCCATTTGAAATCTGTTGTACTTCCATCACCAGTTAATTCTTTCTTACCTTGTCTAACACCTGTAGACTTAAGTTTAAATGCCATAACACCTGATAGTCCTACAGCGAACTTCATTCTTGCTATTGTTAGAGAAGCGGAGAAATCTGTTTTACTGTTTTTCTCATCTAAGTAGTAATAGGTTTTAGGTAAGGTAACATCTAAATCATATTTCCAACCAGTATAAACATCACTTGCTACGCTAGTGAGATTTTTCTTAGGAACGATGAAATAAGTACCAGCACCATCTGAACCTGTGTTTGGTGAGATAGTAAAACCAGATTCAATATACTGACCTGTGGCTGTACTACCAGAGATAAGTAGAACTGGTGTAAGTGTAGTAACATTTTCGTAACGTATGTAACATTTTGTACCATCAAGTACTGTTGCGGTAGCAGTTGCACTTGAACCTCCTCCACCACTGAAAGAGACAACGGCACCATTAGTATAACCACTGCCTCCTGCAGTCAACGTGAGAGCTGTGACAGCACCTCCTGAGACTGTAGCGGTTGCAGTTGCCCCACTTCCTGGTGTACCAGCTCCTGGTCCAGTACCGGATCCTGTAATAGTAACAGTAGGTGCGGATGTATATCCACTTCCTCCAGCTGTTACTGCAAGAGTTTCTACTCCTTTATATAGTACACTACTAGCTGTAGCGTATAAATCCATACAAGGATTAACTTTGTTACCTTGATTACTGACTATGATAGCATCATCAGGACTTTGACTTAGGTTAGCCTTACTTAAAGTAACTTGATTGCCTTGTTTAGTAACTGCAAACATCTCATCTGAATCTACAGCTAGTGTTTGTACATTACCACAAAGTTGCCATCTAAACCATGCTTGAACAAGTAGCGATCTCCCATCACTGTATGTACGGTAAAAATATGCCGTATCCGAAGCTTGGCTAGATAAAGCGATGAATTGATTCTGAGGACTGCCAGTCAACGTATCAACTGTAGCAGGTACCCACTCATTAACAACTCGTCCTACATCTAAAACCTGGGGATTCTCTTCTTGGCCACGTGTGACCATTCCGAATATTCTTGTATAGCTTGGTGTCTTACTTATAAAATTAATACTTGTACCCATATCAATAGGGTCTACATCTGTTGCCATTTCGAAGTTCGATATAGCCTTGATAACAGTTCCTGTTGGTGTCAAAATTCCGTCAGCAGATGCCATGAGAAATTGTTGATTCGAACTAAAGAGTACTAGACCCTGTGTAGTTGGAAGAACGCCATGTAATACTGCAGGTCGAATTGTTGCACAACTTAGGTCAACTGGGTCAGCATCTGTTTGAACTTGCGCGGACTTATGATAGAAGTTGTAGAATTCCCCTGATCGACTCATTGATACATTATCTACTGATAAGAATCCTAGTCTATTGTTATGGAAAAAAGCTTGTTCGATCTTTGAACCGATAAAGCTTGGGTGTTCGTTTGTTACATCATCACCTACTAAACGTGAAGTCCATGTAACCTTTTTAAAAGTAAAGGTATTGGTTGCTGTGTTTAATAGTTCATGAGGCATTGTTGATTGATCTAAGCCTGTGGACTTACTAGGATCAATTGTCTCTTCCCAATAACCTATACCTGATGTACCGTTATCAGCTTTATACTTAGCAAAATAAGTATCAGATGTAGATGAAGTATTTATAATTTTTACTACATGATTATGGTAAGATTGTTCTGGAAGCTGTGATACGTTATCTACTTGATCTTGGAAAACAGTTAATTTATTATTAGCTGCACCACCTTTAGCAGAAATTGTAAAGGCTGTAGTACCACGATCTAATTGAAGCGAAGCGTTATGTGTGGTTACTGTTAACCCAGAGATACTGAGTCCATCTATCGCTGTCTTTAAAGCAGCAATAACTTGTGTATATGTATCAGTACCACCTGCAGTATGTGTAACAGTGCTTCCATTAATAGTTACAGTATATGTAGAGCTAGCTGCTATATCAGATAGTATCAATGTAGCTTTACACTTCTCTACAAATGCAGGGTCAGCTAACTTCGCTGTTGTTATTAAATTATTTGTTATAATAGATGTATCTTGTACAGTTAATATGTCATAGTTAATTCTAGCACCTGTTAAGTATGCTTGAGCTCCTGTACCATAAGTTACTGTACAAGCAGTACCAGTTGTTGCATTCCAAATGTTGATAGTACCGTTACCGCTATTAGGTTTCGGTGTTATACATCCTATGTATTTTTCATCATCATCCCTGTGGATGTAGAACCATTTTGCATTATCATATGTAGTACCAGTACCTAGATTAGCAATCCATTTCAAGCCTGGTCTTTTAGTTAATCCGAAGGTGGGATCTGGATAAGCATTAAGACACTCTCGGACTTGACCTGGGAGCTTCTTATCATCTGATTGTCTAGATACTCCACCAAGATAATTGTCAATTCGTTGAGTTACAGCAGGCATTATCTTCTTAAAGCTTGGTAAGGTTTATAGCTGGTGTAGCTGTTAGGTCTGTTATCAGGTGTACCGAAGAAGGTATAGTCACCTTGGTTACATTCATACTCTAACGCTACTGCACGGGCGTATGCTTCATTTTGTTGTAGCATTTGATATTGATTAGGATCGCCTACAATTCTACTAGACACCATGACAGCAGATTTAGCTGTAATATAATCTTGTATAGGTATAGGTAAATCTACCCAATCAAAGAACCAAGTAACGTCGCATTCGACTGCTACACCACTGGTCCATTTATAAGTGTGGTTATATTTATCATATAATTTACCATCTCTTCTTATAACATCTTTATCTGAATTAGATACATTCTGTGTGAGATCTAACTGTAATATATTATTAGGTATCTCTATCTCATCACTAGTGTTAGGAGTGAAGTCATAGTGTTCTTCTTTATTGAAGGACCATCCTTCTGATTGTACTTCCCTTGACACCTGTAACAAAGTATCGTATGCAATCGCAACGTCAGGGTTGGTTTGATCGAGAGTGGTTACAGGTGCTTGACCCACTGACGCCAATATTTGGTTTATAGCAGGTAGCTCCTTCGTAGCGTTAGTGGTTGGAAAAGCCATGATTAATTTTTGTGAATAAAAAAAAGGGGGACGTGAGATCCCCCCTTGAGTAAAAGACTATATAGTCTATGCGTATGCAGCAGGCTTGGTAGCTGTACCTGCAAACAATTCAACAGCAGCAGCTGGGTTGAGTGAATCGGCTCCCATAGCCAAGCGTCCTAGAATGACATCTCCCTGGTAAACCACGGATACATCACCTGAAGTTACTTGTACTTGAGGTCCAATTGCTTCAACAACACCTGCGGCTTCCTTCTGGAAGATAAGTCCACAAGAGTTTGCGAACTCTGCTTCAGCACCGTATTCATTAACGGTCTTCTGGTTTCCTGCAGGAGCTGTAACAGCATCCTGATCTCCCATTGCTTCACTAACGAATGAACCTGAGTTACCAGGATCAGTTACACCAGGGTTAGTGGCGCTACCAGTACCATAAATAGTACCGAACTTCTTGAAGAATGGAATGTTCATTGATTTATAAATCTTGATTCCGGCAATCTCTATGATGCCATTACCAGACTGCAATGAATCTCCCTGTGAATCACGGTTGACCAAGCCATTTGTTCCTACAGCTTGAATCAATTCGTAATACTGTCTAGGGTTCAATACACCTACACGTCCTTCAGTTGAAACTCCCTTTTCATCGAGAGCCGCTGCGGCGTCGTAGAATGCTGCCACTAGATTAGCAGAGTTATAAGCATCGGATGCGTTAGTAGATGCACCAACACGAATCTGAGTACCGCCTGGTTCTACAAAGTTAGTTGCAGATACAGGACTTGCTAGACGTGCAGCCTTCGTGATAGCACGGAAGATGCGACGGTCATAGTTTTCGGCTAAAGAATAACCGATCTTCTTAGAGATCTCTCCTCTAAGGTCATAATGTGCGAGAGTTTCATCTAGTTCATAAACGAAAGCACTAGAGATAAGAAGGTCATCACAAGTGATAGTCTTCTCAGCTACTGGGGGTGCCTTGTCTGAGTTACCTAGTATGGACTGGCCAGGAATATGGAACTCACTCTTGGTGCGACCCGTGAAGATGAACTGCAATGATTTGCCGTTCTTCAAGGTACGCCTTGTGACTAGGTCACGAGCGATTGTATTTCTCTGGAAGCCCTTAAACATCTCACCGCTGAACAACTTAAGATATAGAGCGCGTCTATTCTCGGTTGTCGTGGTCACTAAATTAGCGGCACCTGCAAAGGTTTGTGAGGCAGGTGCTGCGGTAGACTGTTGAGCCATTTATCTGAATTAAAGTTTTATATGTACATTCTCAGCTGAAATTTTTTGCGCGTATTTGTTGTGGTCTTTCCCACCGTCTAGACGGCAAAGGGTATCCGACGTATCGGGCCAATGCCAATGAAAGAGAGGTCCGACTCTGAGGTGCCTCTCTTCCTATCACTCTCCTAAGAGAGCTTCCTCTAATGATTGAGGTTCTCTTTCTTCATCTACACCTGGCGGTTGTGAGTCACTGGGTGTACTATCAACTTGTTCTGGTGCCGGTGCGTATTGGACAGGAGAAGCGTCTCCAAACCCACCACCTGCTTGTTGTTGTGACATTAATATTCCTCACATATTGGACAGGATCTACAGTGCTGATGTTCTGTCATATGTAGACCCTCTATAAAAATAAAGAAACCCAAGAGCATGATAACACATGCCCATGGGGATCCTAGGTACTTCATTAGAAGTTATATTTAGCACCTATTTTGGTGCCGTATGCGTTATCAGCATCTTCATCAGTAATGAATGATACTTCACCATACACATCTAGCTTATCAGATGCAGCTACGGAAGCTCCGAGCTTACCTGAAAACTCATTGGTACCATCTACCCCGTCTGCTCCGACGAGTGCAGGTCCACCTTGGATGTAGTATCCTAAGTCACCTACGTCTCCTTCGTAACCTACGTGAAGATCGGTAGTACGGGAAGTATAATCAGTGCCTGTATAAGATGCGTTAGACTCAACGTTTACATAAACGCCAGCCATTGCAGGTGCAGAAGCGAGAGATGCCGCTAGGGCAAGTGCAATTTGTTTCATGTTAAGTTAATTACTTTGTAGTTTTAGTGTACTCAACACCACGATACCTTAGTTTTACAGTCATTGTAATACTCCAGTACCACATCCCCGTTCCATGATGTGGTTTCATGCGTTCCCCGAAGGGAGTGAACGGACGTGGCGTGAGGTGGCTTCTTCTGGTTCGATCCGAGCCGCCTTGTTACCTAGAATACTCCAGGTATGATTTGACCTGTGAATAGGTAAGAACCGATTGCTGCAATGAATCCTATCATAGCGAGTTGTCCATTGACACGCTCTGCATTTTCATAATAGTTAACATCGACTACTTCAATCTGTGGTTCGGTAGCATGTACGTTTGATTCAGTCATTTAAAAGGCTACGTTCTTGGAACGATCTAGTTTTTCCATAATGTCCTGTCTATATGCAGGATCGTTTTCATACCGTGGGTCACTCATAGCTGCAACAACTTCTTGTTGACTACGGAATCCACTTTGTTGCTTAGGCGCTGTTCCAGTCACCATTTCTCCATCCATACCAGTTCCATCCTCATATCTGTACGAGAGAGCACGAACTGCAAAGAAGCAAGCTAGTGGATCTCCCTTATCCATGACTTGATTGAACATATCAATCTCAGTTTGATTGAGATTATTCTGTGACCATTCAAGCATGTTGTTATACTGTTGCTCACCTCCGACGATGTTCTTTAATTGAACACTTTGCTCTTCAGTTAAGTCTTCTAAAGGAGTATAGTTCTTAGCTACATTAGCACGGTATGCTAAATGCATATTAACTAAGTCAGTAGGACTCTGCTTCTGTAATTCAGTCAGAGTTTCATCACTCCATTCCCCTTGAGCTTCATCCCAAAGTTTATCTAGAAATTCATAGTCAACATCCGCCGCTTTATCTTGCCTAGGATCATCTGACTCTTCAGTTTTTTCTGCCTCATCTTTAGGTGCTTCAGTTTCATCTACAGTTTCTTCAACTTCTTCGGTTTTATTATCACCAAGTTTCTGTTGTAGTTCTATGTAAGCTTTCTCTAAAGATTCAGCGTCTTTATATTTACCAGCTAAAAGCTGTTCTTGTTCGGCTACTAATTTCTCACCTACCGCTAGTGAGTCCTGCTCTTCAGCAGTCATGTTCTCACTAGTGGTTACGGTATCAGTACCAGGATCATAAGTTAATGTTTCTGCCATTCTTATTCTTCAGGTGGTTGTTGTTGTGGTCCGCCGGCTGCCATTTGCATTTCTTCAGCCTGAGCATTCTTAACAGGATCCATCATTGGAGAGCTGGCAAGTTGACCCATCTGTTTGGTTACTTCCATCTCTTGTTGTTGTTCCATCGCTTGCTGTTGCTGTTGCTCACGTTCTTGCATACTCTTAACAAGATTCAATACATCTATACCTTGAGCTGCAGCTAATCGTTTAACTACCTCCTCTGGATTAATGTACTGTCCTATCGCCTCTGGTCCCATTGTTTGTGCAATGGTTTGCAAGAATTGACCTAAAGCTTGTACATCTTGTCCTCTACCAAGGGAGTTAATCCCAGCTACAATAGTAGGACGTACTAAATCTTTAGGTATCTTAGGTATATCTCCAGCTTTCTGGAAGACATCAAGTTTTCTATTTAAATATGGTACTAAGAATTCAACTGTTAGTAATGAGAATAGCCCACCTAATTGTTGTTCTAGTTCCATCTGTGTCATTCTAACTTCTTCAGCTGTAGTACGTTCGCTTTGACGAATGTTCATGATTAACATTGCTTCGCCAATTCTACGTTCTAATAGCTGCATCATCTCATAAGCTGTACCGAAGTCTGCAGTCTTGCCCACTTGGACAACACCTATATCATCAGGCCTACCTTGAACGATAGCACCGTTGCCTGCTTTAGCCAGCGTGCCTGGTTTAGTAGTAGATGATGGTGATACTACAAAGACGACCTTTGCAGCTGCTGCAGAGCCTTCTACGATAGCCTGAGAGAGTGCTTCAAGAGACTTAAGATCTCCTATGAATTGTCCGACTCGGCCTCTTCCATACGGTTCTCCATCGACAGTGTTAAATCTTAATGGAAGCCATGGACTTATATCCACAGGTGCCTTACTAATAGACTTAGCAAGTATATTTCCATACACTTCTTGATGCCAGATGAATCTATTATTCTCACGTCTTACATGAGTATAGATGTCACACTGTTCTTTCTCTGTGTCACCATAACCTTCTTCATTAGCACTCGTTGAGCTACCACCTAAATCAGGAGGCATTAAATGAGCTATTAATTTTTTGTTAATTTTTTCTCTGGTTACTATTTCAATTACGTTGCCGTTGCCGTCTCGTTCTATAACATAGCGGTTGAGAGGAAATAACTTCAACCCATGCTTACCCATAAAGATTAGAGCATTACCACCTACTACTAAATGTTGTAGTGCTTGGTGGACAACCACACGGTCATCCGAAGCTGCAATAGCTTCTAATATAGTACGCTCGATCTTTGCAAAGGATAAGTCAAGTTCAGATTTAACTTCTGGTCCGAAGTCTTCTCCTAGTTGTGAATCATCTACTTGTAGCTTAAAGAAGCTGGTCTGAGGAGGTAGTAGAGCTAACATCAATTTAGATGCTAGAGTAACTACACCCTTAGCGCCAACGCTTTGCCATGGAGTAATTAGATTCTTCATTCCTCCCGTGTGCTCCTCATGCCCTCTTATTAAATAAGGAAGGGTTAACTGAGATGCCTCTTCTGCCTCTTGTAGAAACTGGGAACGCTGTGTAGCTAAATAGTCATACCTTACTTTGGCTGACATAATTTATACGTTTGTTGATTGATCAATGTTCATGTTAGGTTGACCTGATCCCTGTCCAATTGACATAGAAGGTCTACGAAACCAACGCTGATTATAAGTATCTGATCCTTTTGTATTAGTTTTAACGGATGTAGGACTGCCACCACGTGGAGCACCGTACTGATTAGTAAATTGTCTCTGCTGATTAGCTTGATTAAACGCCGCAATCTGTTTATCGTATGAATCATATCTAGATTGTGCTTGCTGCTGTGCGAATTGTTCGCGTTGCAGAGCCATCGATTGCTGATTTTGTAGCTGTGATTGCCATTGACTCTGCTGATTAGCGAAGTCTTGTTTCTGACTAGTCAAAGAAGCTCGTAACTCATCTATAGATTTCTGTTGCGCTTTATACTCTGAAGAATCAGCCCAATTTTGTTGTTCATTGGGGACTTGTTGGTAAGTTACGTTTGTAGTCTGGTTACCTGATCCCCCTCCTCCACCAAAAACCGATGATATAAGAGGAACGGCTACTTTAAATACACTTTTAAAAGCTTTACTTATTGATGAAAAAAATCCCATGATCTTTAATAGTTTAGTTTACTATCCTCATCAAGACGTTTCCGCAGGTACTCAACTACATCTCTTTGACCTGCTCGGTACATGATAGAGGGTAACTGTTCTTTAGGATGAGGGTTTGTGGGTGGGAATTTGTCCTCTAATTCTAAGAGGAGGCTCTCTAGGTTTGGACCTAGTAGAGGTTCAAGCGTATTGGGGTAGGTTGACATTACTATGCTCGAAGAAGGCTGGCATGCGAGCTGTTTTTGTAGAGATTAATTCAGGGGCTCGGCCCTCATACATTAATCGATCACTCACATCCAGCCAGAATTTTTTGTCTAAATATTTACAGGTAGTATTTATACCTAGGGGCTGAAGAACCCAGTTAATGGTGGCCTTCCTAAGTTTATCCAAAGAAGGAGAAGGAGATAGACCCAACTCA
>Ga0114934_10002988_pt1 | contig 10664 bp, 11 predicted proteins | sample 4SBtaG_2_FD_99695 | JGI IMG/M metagenome (GOLD analysis project Ga0114934, IMG submission 99695) | Deep subsurface microbial communities from Kolumbo volcano to uncover new lineages of life (NeLLi) - 4SBTROV10_white metaG | ecosystem: Environmental > Aquatic > Marine > Volcanic ...
ATTATAATGATTGATTTGGATGATTTTAAATCAATCAATGATACATTCGGTCACTTAGCCGGTGATAAAGTACTTATCTATGTTTCCAATATCTTAAGAAAAATCTTAAGAAATGATGACAAAATCTTTCGATATGGAGGAGAAGAATTTTTAATAACTCTGGGTAATATAAGTCAAAAAACTTGTCAAGAGATAACAAATAGAATTTTAAAATTGATTCAAGAAAACAATCTTATCTACAAAAATCAGCTTATACATGTAACAGCAAGTATCGGAACTACAAAAATAAAAGCAGATGATACTATAGACTCTCTTATTGGTAGAGCTGATGGGGCAATGTATAGAGCAAAGCAAACTGGAAAAAACAAAATAGAAATGGAGGAATAGATATGGAACTAAATTACTTCGACCTAGGGGCCTCGATAATTATTCTTTTATTGGGGCTAAAAGGGATTGTAAATGGATTCTTTAAAGAACTTTTTGGCTTAATTGGAATAATCGGCGGTATCTATTTAGCCTCTAGAATTGGTGATAAAGTGGGAGCCTATTTGAGTAAATTAATATTTCATTTTGACAACCAAAATGTTGTGGAATTTTCTGGTTTTTTAATTACTCTTATTCTGTTTTGGGCTGTTATGATAATGCTTGGCTCTGTTTTTAAAGAATTGAGTTCTCATAGTGGGTTAGGTATTATTGATAGACTTCTAGGATTTATTTTTGGTGCTGGTAAATTTTTCTTAATAGCTTCAATTATCGCTTTTGCCGCATACAATGTAAAAGCCGTTAAAACTACTATAGATAAATCTTTACACAACAGTGTTCTTTTTCCTATAATGGTTGATACTGGACGCTATATCATGAAAATTGATCCCGTTTCAGCATCAAAAGACATGAATAAAAGTTTAGGTAAAGCCACTCAAAAAGTGAGTGAAACTATAGATAATGTAGTAGGCGATGTCAAAGAAAGCATCGCAACTGATACACAAAAATAAAGCTTTAGTAATGCCAGACATCAATACAAATTTCACCGATAAAACAGTAGAATATCAGCAACTTCTTGGTGACTTTAAAGAGCTATTGAAAAAAAACTCTTTGAAATTTACAATTCAAAGAGAAGTTATTCTTGAAACACTCTATAATTCAGATGAACATTTAACGCCAGAATCACTACACCAACTCATACAAAAAATGTATCCTAACTTAAACACTGGGATAGCAACTATCTATAGAACACTCTCTCTCCTTGAAGAGTCAAATGTAGTAACCTCTCTCTCATTTGGTGCACAAGGAAAAAAGTATGAACTTGGTGCGAAGCATCATCATGATCATCTTATTTGCACAGAGTGTGGGAATATAACAGAATTTGTTGATGAAGAGATAGAAAAAAGACAACAATTTATTACAAAAGAGCTTGGTTTCAAAATGAGTGACCACTCTATGCAAATCTATGGTATCTGCAAAAAATGCCAACAAAAATAAAGGAAACAATATTGCCATTTAAAAATAAATTTATACAACAAAGAATTCAAAAAGCAAATGAACTTAAAGAGAACGGGTTTAATCCCTATTCAAATGTTTCAAAAAGAAATACGACAATACAGAAATATCTCAATGTAAATTCAGATATAGAAGAGAAAGAGAATAAAAGAGACGAGCATAGAAGCTATATAGTCAGTGGAAGAATTAAACTTCTTAGAATTATGGGAAAAGCAAGTTTTGTCAAGATAGAAGATGAGAGTGGTATGCTTCAAGTTTATGTAGCAAGAGATAATTTACCGGAAGGTTTTTATAATAACACTTTTAAAAAAAATATTGAAGTTGGAGATATTATTGAAGTAGCTGGTTACCCTTTTGTAACAGGCAAAGGTGAACTCTCTTTACATGCAAATAATTTAATACTTCTTACAAAAGCTATCGCTCCACTTCCAGAAAAGTTCCATGGTATTACAGACAAAGAGATACGATATAGAAAAAGATATCTTGATCTTATCATGAATGCTGATGTAAGAAAAACTTTTCAAATACGCTCGAAAGTTATCTCTTTAACTCGAAGATTTTTTGAAGACAAAGGCTTTTTAGAGGTTGAAACACCAATGATGCACCCAATTGCCGGCGGTGCGAATGCAAAGCCTTTTGTTACATATCATAATGCTTTAGATATTGATAGATACTTGAGAATTGCACCTGAGCTCTACCTAAAAAGACTTATTGTAGGTGGATTTGAGGCTGTATTTGAAATTAATAGAAACTTTAGAAATGAAGGTATGGATGCAACGCATAATCCAGAATTTACCTCTATAGAGTTTTATTGGGCTTATAAAACATATAAAGATTTAATTGCCATTACAAAAGAGTATTTTCACTATCTTTTTAACCATCTCAACCTGCCGACCCTCTTACCTTATGGTGATGTAGAGGTGAATTTTGATAATTTTGTCGAGATACCATTAATAGAGTCTCTTCATAAGATAGGGAATGTTCCTGCAGATATAGTCAATGACAAAGAGAAAATAGTAGCATTTTTAATTTCTCAAAACTTAGAAGCAAAAAGCAGTATGACCTTAGGACAACTTCAGGGTGAATTATTTGATGAATTTGTTGAAGAAAAACTTATAGACCCAACATTTATCACTGAATATCCGGTTGATATCTCACCACTCGCAAGAAGAAGTGACGAAAATCCAGAAATCACAGAGAGGTTTGAGCTTTTTATTGCAGGTCGTGAAATAGCAAATGCTTTTAGTGAGCTCAATGATCCAGTTGATCAAATGAGTCGTTTTGAGGGGCAAATGCAGGCAAAAGAGAGCGGAGATGATGAAGCACATGAGATGGATATTGATTTTATCGAAGCACTCAGCTATGGGATGGCACCAACTGCAGGACAAGGTATAGGTATCGATAGACTCGTTATGTTGCTTACAAATGAACATAGCATAAGAGATGTACTTCTTTTCCCTGCAATGAAACCGACAAACAGTGAAGAAGTAGCATCTGACGAGGAATAAAATGCTACTCTTTGAGTAGCGCTCATTCTTTATTCAGTCTTTTGTTATCCTATTTTTTGTATAATCTTCGTATTTTATTTACAAGGAATTTTGTAGCATGAGTTTTTTAAAAGAGTTTGATGAAGAAATTTTCAATTTATGTGAACAAGAACTAGAGAGACAAACAGATCATCTGGAGATGATTGCATCTGAAAACTTTACGCTCCCGGCTGTTATGGAAGCTATGGGAAGTGTTTTTACAAACAAATACGCTGAAGGATACCCGGCAAAAAGATATTATGGCGGGTGTGAATATGCTGATGGTGTTGAACAACTAGCGATAGAGAGAGCATGTGAGCTTTTTGGATGCAATTATGCAAATGTACAACCTCATGCGGGAAGTCAAGCGAATGGTGCTGTATATGCAGCACTCATTAAAGCCGGAGATAAAATCCTTGGTATGGATTTAAGCCATGGTGGACATTTAACGCATGGCTCTAAACCTAGTTTCTCCGGTAAAAATTATCACTCATTTACCTACGGTGTTGAACTTGACGGCCGTATTAATTATGAAAGAGTTTTAGATATTGCTCAAATTGTAAAACCAAAAATTATTGTTTGTGGTGCAAGTGCTTATGCAAGAGAAATCGACTTTGCAAAATTTCGTGAAATTGCGGATGCAGTCGGAGCAATTTTATTTGCCGACATTGCACATATTGCCGGTTTAGTTGCTGCAGGTGAGCACCCTAGTCCATTCCCTCATGCCCATGTAGTTACAACAACAACACACAAAACACTTGCTGGACCACGCGGTGGTATGATTATGACCAACGATGAGGATATTGCTAAAAAGGTTAACTCTGCTATCTTCCCAGGACTTCAAGGTGGACCGCTTGTACATGTAATTGCTGCAAAAGCCGTTGGGTTTAAGTACAATTTATCACCTGAATGGAAAGAATATGCCAAACAAGTAAAAGCAAATGCTAGTGTACTAGCAGATGTTCTCATCAAAAGAGGCTATGATGTAGTAAGTGGCGGAACAGACAACCATCTTGTACTTGTAAGTTTTGTCGGACGTGAAATCAGCGGAAAAGATGCCGATGCAGCTCTTGGAAATGCCGGTATAACGGTAAATAAAAATACAGTTCCCGGTGAGACGAGAAGTCCTTTTGTAACTTCAGGTATTAGAGTCGGTAGCCCTGCTCTTACATCTCGTGGAATGAAAGAGAAAGAGTTTGAGTTTATAGCAAATAAAATGGCAGATGTTTTAGATGATATAAACAATACAAAACTACAAAAACAAATAAAAGGTGAACTTAAAGAGCTTGCTCAAAAATTTGTAATATATAATCAATCAACATATTAAAAAAGGGCAATAACAATGACTGCAATGGACTTAAAACTTATTAAAATGGTAACATCTCACTATTGGGAAAAAAAAGACTCGGTAGTAAGTAAAATCTCTTTTAAAGGGAGAACTTTTTACAATAAATTTGAAAAAGTTAATGCACCATTGAATCATGCTGTTATTACAAAACATATCAAAGGCGAAATAACTGTAGCACACTCAATTGCGAATGATAAAGGAATAGTGGAAAATATCGTTATTGATTATAACGGGAGAGATCCTGAACGATTTTATCATAAGACACAACTCCTTTTGCGTGAAGAGGGGTATATAAACTTTACAGCGTATGAAACAAAAACACCAGGACACCTTCATGTCTATATTCATAAAGGGCACACCACACTTCAAGAAGCTATACAACTTGGAAAGATGATAAGTATGAAACTCGCTGCAAAACAACCAAAACAGTGGAGAATGTTTCCAAATAATGATATGCCAAATGAATACAATATATTAACATTGCCATATGAAGTGTATGCGAAGGAGCGAGGCGCTTCTTGGTCTAAACATATGTAGGCTATTTGTTTCTTATTACAAATTTATGGTATCATACTTGCAAGAAATTAGAGAGGTAAAACTATGGATGAGAAGAACGAGCTTAACGATATAATATTAAATAAGGGCAAAAGTACAAGTAGTAACAAAAAAATACTATTTGCTATTGCAACACTTGGCGCAATTCTTATAATTGTTGTGATGCTGATGAATTCTGTGAGTTCAAACAGCTCAAATAACCTACCTAAAGCAGTTTTACCACCTGAACCGACAAAAGCACAACAAACTGATGCTGTGGCAGATGAGCCTCTTTTTGAAGATGTACAGGTTATTCAAGAAGAAGCGAACCACGATGATTTGGATAAAATAGCACAAAAACTCAAACAAGAAAGTATTCAAGAAGAACCAAAAATTACTCAGAAACAGGCGGCACCTAAACCCGTCAAAAAGGTGCAAAAAACTGTAGTTAAAAAAGCATCTCCAAAGCCCGTTCGTGTAAAAGCAAATAGTAATTCCTACTATGTTCAAGTAGGCTCTTTTTCTAAATATGCTCCAAACAAAAAGTTTTTACAAACTATTACAAACTTAGGATACAAATATACATATCATAAGGTAAAAGTAAATTCTAAAACACTCAATAAAGTCTTAGTAGGACCTTTTAATTCAAGAGCAGATGCGAAAAAAGCACGCACAATTCTCAAAGCAAAAGTAGAATCTGGTGCATTCTTAACAAAAATGAAGTAAGGTATTTATTTGATATACTCAAAACAATTTACACTTGATCAGCTGGCACCCATAGCTGTCTATTCCAAGATAAAAGATATCTTTTCCGATGAGATAACATATCTTTTTGAGAGTGCTGGCGGAAGCGAAGGCAATTATAGTTTTATTTGTATTGGAGCAAGAGAAAGACTCCAGTATGTTGATGCACAAACAATTTATACGGATACTAAAGGCAAAAAGCATTATAAAGAGGAGAATCCTTTCTCATTTTTAAAAGAGTATTATAAAAATAGAGACACATCTATCTATAAAGAGGCATGTAAAGAGCTACATGTAGGCTATGTAGATGGTTTTATCGGTTATATCGGTTACGATATGGTCAAAGTGTTTGAACCAAAACTTCATACTACTATGGATAACCTTGTTGATGAATTGCAAACGCCTGATTTGGATCTTATACTCCCAAAAATGGTACTTGTTTACTCCCATAAAGACCATCATATTTCTCTTATCTCTACACTTGCAGAGTACACTCTTCAATTTGATACTATTGAAGATGAGCTCAAGGGAAGCTATATATACAAACATATTATCCGAAATACTGGAGAAGACGAGGGAAGTTTTGCTCACTCAAAAGAGAAATTTTTTAAAATGATTGAAGAGTCAAAAGAGATGATAAAAAGCGGTGATGTTTTTCAAATCCTCATGACAAATAGATTCACTCGAAATATCAAAGTAGACCCTTTTAGTTTTTATAGGATTTTAAGAGCTAAAAACCCCTCTCCATATATGTTTTTAATGGAGTATGAGGATTTCAATATTGTGGGAAGTTCGCCAGAAGTAATGGTAAGGCTAACAAATGGTGAAATTCTGCTCAGACCGATTGCAGGGACGAGAAAAAGAGGTGCAACTAAGGAACGAGATAAAGAGCTTGAGGCTGAACTTTTAGCAGATCCTAAAGAGCTTGCTGAACATCTTATGCTTATAGATTTGGGAAGAAATGATGTGGGTCGTGTTGCACAAACAGGAAGTGTGAAAGTTGAGGATATGATGCATATTGAAAAATTTTCACATGTAATGCATATCGTTTCTGATGTCACAGCAAACCTTGCTGATGATAAGGATATGTTTGATCTTTTTATGGCTACCTTTACAGCAGGAACTATGACAGGTGCACCAAAAATACGAGCTATGGAGTTGATTGCAGAATATGAGGGGCTAAAAAGAGGTTTTTATAGTGGAAGTGTCGGCTACTTTGGATTTGACGGCAATATGGACACTGCTATCACTATACGAACTGCAATGGTAAAAAAGGATAAAGTTATCCTTCAAGCTGGTGCTGGAATCGTTGCTGATAGTCAAAATGAGTTAGAGTATTTAGAAGTCACAAATAAACTTGGTGCGTTAGTACACTCACTTGAAGATTTGGATTAATCAGCTCCAATGAAACTCTTTGCTATCTTTGGTGATCCTGTGTCACACTCTCGCTCACCGCTTATGCACAACTCCGTGTTTAAATCTTTAAACTATAAGGCATGTTATACAAGAGTGCATCTTCAAGATGGCTCCAAGCTGCGTAAAACATTTTTCGACCTCTCTTTAGATGGAGCAAATATAACAGTGCCTCATAAAGAGGCAGCTTTTAGAGCATGCGATGAAGTAAAAGGTTTTGCTCAAAAAATTGGTGTTGTAAATACTATCGTCAAAGAGGATGGCAAACTTATAGGCTATAACACAGATGCCGATGGTTTTTTATATGCTATCAAAGATTTTAAAAATATTAAAAAAATCCTTATTCTTGGTGCAGGTGGAACTGCAAAGGCACTTGTAAATAAATTTTTAGATGAAAAGCTACATGTAGAAGTTTTAAATAGAGGTGAAAGTCGTTTACACTATTTTCAAGAGCTTGGTATTATATGCCATACTTGGAATACTCTACAAGTACAGAAGTATGATTTAGTTGTCAACACTACAAGTGCAGGACTTAAAGATGAAAACTTACCTGCACCAGATGCAATTATACAAAATCTTCTTCAAAATACCATTTTCGTAGCTGACGCAATTTATGGAAAAATGACACCGTTTTTACAACAAGCTAAAGCACACAAAAAAGAGTACAAAGATGGTGCAGATATGCTTTTAGGACAAGGTGTCCTTGCTAATGAACTTTTTACAAAAAATGAGTTAGAGAGTGAAGATATCAAAACTTTTATGCAAAAAAGTTTTGATTTATAACTGACCTATCTTGAAAAAGATATCCCAAATGCAAACTTGGTAACATAGTTATTATAATCTATTAAACTCTCTCCATATCCCGTAAAAAACTTTCCAAAAACAAACAGAGAGCGTTCTCGTATAGGATGGGAGTATGTTGCTTCTAAAGCACCTTTTTCCGTTGCAGGATTCCCTCTGACCATTAATGTGTACATATTTTTCCCGCGGAAATATGTGAGTTTAACAGCAGTATATCCCCAATAGTCCATAATGTCGGGATTATCACTTAAATTATCCGCTCCAAAAGATGGTGCAAGTACTATAAAATTTGCTAAAAAACTATCTTTTTGAAAGGCCATATCAATATATGCATAATTAATACTTCTTGATGTATTAACAACGATTGGATTACCGGCACTATCTCTTGTTAAAGATGTTTTTCCTTTACCATTTGATACATGTGCCAAAGAGAGTTTTACATTTCTGAGTGTAAACCCTTGAATATCACTAAATATAGGAATAATTGCAAATGCCTCTGGATTGTAATTATTTTCTCTAAAAGGAGATGAATTTGTATATATTTGCCAAAATGCATGGTGAGTATAAGAGAGGTAGTATCTCTCTTTTAATCCAAAAAGATCCTTCCCTACTCCCAACTTTAGACTTACTTGTAATTCAGCTTCAAAGTTACTATATTCATCAAGATTATATGATTGGTATTTATGACCTGTATAGCCAAATGGAAGAAGATAACTTACCTTATCTGGCTTTAATGCAAAATTTCCACCTAACCAACTGTTCATGGAGTTTATTGACTCTTGATTTGTCAAATTGTCCAAATCAAGATTTTTTTCATTTTTTATATCTTGAGCAAATATAGTTACATGTAGAAGTAACAATAATAGTATAATTTTTTTCATCTAAATTTTAACCCTATCCTCTAATGCTCTTGTTAAAGACAATATATCAATGTTCTCCAAGCTAACACCTGTAGGGACTCCCTGTGCAATTTTAGAGAATTTTACACAATATTGGCTTAATTTATCTTCAATATACAAAATAACGGCATCATTTGAGATAGAAGGAGTCAATGCAAATAAAATTTCTGTAATACCTGATTGGACTATTTTTTCTAAATCTTCTATTGTAGTTTCATCCAAAGTATCAAGCACAAAGTATTTGCCGTTAAAAAGTCCGTTTTCCTCTAAAAGAAGTATATCTTTTGCATTTTCAACGATACAAAGAAGCGTATCATCCCTATTTTCATCTGTACATATAAAACAGAGTTCATCTTCACTCATTCCACCACATCTATCACACTTTTTCAGAGTTCCAAGTGCATCTTCAATAGCATGGGCTATTTTCATTCCAACAAAAGTATCATTCATTACCATATAATAAGCAAGCCTTGTCGCTGATTTCTTGCCTATTGTTGGAAGTTCTTGCAGTGCTTCTACAAGTCGGCTAAATTTTTCTAAAGAGTGCATCATATACTGCTCATTATCTGTTTTTTTGGAAGGAATATCCATAAATGAAGTGGGGATTTTAATCTTCCGGCAATTTCCATAGCCTCTGCACCGTACCCTAAAAAAAGGTCTGCTCTTAGCGAACCTTTGATAGCACCGCCTGTGTCTTGTGCTAAAACAACCTGAGAGAAATCTCGATTTGTATCTTGTGCACTCATATAAAGCATACTCCCTAGAGGAATATATCTTGTATCAACGGCAACAGAACGCTGCGGAGTCAGCATAATACCTAAAGATCCTGTCGCTGCTTGTTTTTTTTCACGAAAAAAGACCATTGATTTGTTATAGTTTAAAATTTCATCCATCTTTTGAGGATGTTGTTCTAGCCATGCACGAATACTTTGCAATGAAACTTCATCAAGTTGCATAATATTTTTCTTTACTAAATAATGTCCAATAGAGCGGTATTTTTGTCCATTTTGGTTAGCATATCCGATAAAAACAGTCTTTCCATCATCAAGTATCACACGACCAGAGCCCTGTACTTCTAAAAAAAATTTATCTATTTTAGAATCACAATAGCACAAGACATCAGCATCAAGCCCTTTTTTTGAAGCCTCCTCTCTTGTATAGTAAGGCAGTAGTTTCTGTCCTACTATCCTCCCTCTCAATCGATAATGCTTTAATTTTGGATAAATTGAACTCAAATCAACACTAATCAAATCATTGGGTGTTTTATAAATCGGATATTTATAAATCTCATTTTTCTCTAACGATGCTCTCAATTGTGGTTCATAATAACCTGTCAAGAGTCCACTATTTACACCATCTTTAGTAACAATCTCAAATGGCGTAAACTCCTCTTCTAAAAATTTTCTTGCATTTTCTACAGAGCGTGCTTTTTCACATAAAGAGCCGTAGATTGCTTCTGTTTTGCTACTTTGACAACTTTGTATAAATGTATGTAAAGCTTTTTCATAGTTTTCACTCTTCCAAGCCGGCAGCCCTTTAAAACTACTTTGTACAACATATGTATGAGAATATCTTTTTGAAAGTGTAGGAAGAGTCATTTGTAGTTGGGAGACCTCTGGTTTTTTTGAACATGAAACCAGGAAGAGAGCACTTATAATTAAAAATCCAATGTAATTCATAGGTGAGATTATACAATATTTAACTAAAAACGATATAATTCCAAAAAAATTTATCTTTAGTGTGCCTCTAAAAACCTTAGAGGCACCTTAATTATAATAGGGAAGAAATGGAAGATTTAAGTTACTATGAAATTCTAGAAATATCTAGGGATGCAGATAAAGCAACTATAAAAAAAGCATATAGAAAAATGGCTAAAAAATATCATCCAGATAAAAATCCTGG
>Ga0114934_10002990_pt1 | contig 10661 bp, 9 predicted proteins | sample 4SBtaG_2_FD_99695 | JGI IMG/M metagenome (GOLD analysis project Ga0114934, IMG submission 99695) | Deep subsurface microbial communities from Kolumbo volcano to uncover new lineages of life (NeLLi) - 4SBTROV10_white metaG | ecosystem: Environmental > Aquatic > Marine > Volcanic ...
AAATAATGATCAAACAATAATCATTATAAAAAAATCTTTTTTTACTAATTTATAATTCTTTAAAATTTTTATTATATCTCTCATTTTTTATTTTTTCTGTTTCCTAAAAAAAGTTTTCATTTTATTTTCAAGTCTTTTTTTTGTAACATAATCTAAGTTAATTTTTGTATGATGTACATATTTATAAAGTAATTTCATAGACCATTGATTTCCATTAATTAATATATTTTTTAGCTCTTTTCTCACGAATTTTGCTTTTTTAAAAGATCACTTTTTTCTTCATTTTGTATAAGCTCTTACAAATACATCACATAAAAACAATATAGTTTGTTGTTGTGTAGATAATTGAATAGGTGTAATTTTTCATCTATTTTTAGACTCAAATGGTTTTTTAATCCAATCAGGATCATCTTTTTTTATTCAAAAACTATCTGTAAAATATTTACTACTTCTTCTTAAAGCTGTTTCAAACGAAGAATAATCTGTTTTTCAATCACCATTAGTCCATTTGTATTGAAAATACCCTTCTGCTCATGAATTATTACTATTTTTTACATTATAACCGTCAGATTCCATACTTATGATAAACATCAAAAAAATCTTTAAATTATATAATAATTTATCCTTATTTTGTTCTGTTATGTTTATATTAATTTTTTGCATAATATCTAAAGCTACTTTTTTTATTTTTCAAGTTAAACCAAATTTATCTAAAAAATCTAAATAATTAAATTTTTTTTCTTTTTCCATCATAGATAATAATTGTTCCTTAGTTATAAGATTTTCTCCAAGTAATATTTTGTTTATATACATTTTTTTTAGTTTATCTTTATCTTTAACATCTGTTTTTAAGATAGATTTTATCTTTTTTAATCATTCATTTGATATATTTCATCCTATAATTGTAACTCAAAGATTATATTTTTCTTTTATAATTTTTATCTCTGTTTGTTCTTCTTTCTCTATTTTTATTTTAAGTAATAATTCTTTTCTAAATTCATTTAAATTTATAGTTTGTTTCTCTTTTATAGTATAAAAATCTATAGTTTTATCTAAATTTATTCATTTTTTTATAAATTTAACTATAATATTTTTTAAGATATTATCTAAATCATTTTTATTTAAAAGTAAATTTTTAAAGTCATTTTTTTTAACAAATTCATAAGCATTGTTATATTTCTTATCTAAAAAATTTATATATCTAAGTGTAAATTGATTTATAAAAAATTCTATATTTTGTGTTTCATATATATCTTCAAGCTCTCGTTTAATATCTATGCAAGATTTTACCTTTTCTCTAAAAAATTTAAATTTTTCTTCTCAATTTTCAATTTGAGATTGTATATAATTAAAATTTTCTTCTCATATAATAGAATTTATATCTTTTTGGAACAAATTGTTTAAATCAGTTATTGTTTCATTTCATAAAAGTTCTTTTTCTTTTAAAACCTTATTATAAAGTTGCTTTAATTCTTCATGTTCTTGTATTTGATTATTTAAAAAATTCTTTTCTTTATCTGTCAATTGGTTCTCAGATAATTTTTTTAATAAGTTTTCTAAAAATTCTTTAGATTCTTCAAAATTTTTGGATTGTTTTATCCCCTTTTTTAAATCTTTTTTTGTAGGTTCATGGAAAATTTCTTTTATACTATCACTTAGTCACATTTTTTTTATTATTTAGAATAAACTCTATTATTATATTTTTTAATACTATTTTGTCAAAAAAATGTTTGATTTTCTTTAAAGTATCTTTATATTTAAATTTGCTACTATTTTTTATTAGTAAATAACTTAAATATATGAATACTGTTAAACCTAAAAGAGTTTTACTTAAACTTTCCTGAGAAGCACTTGCAAACGATAAAGGTTATTGAATAGATGTTGAGTTTTTAGATAAATTAGCAAAAAAAGTTGTATATTTAAGTAAATATGCAAATATACAAGTAGTTATTGTTATCGGATGATGAAATATATTTAGATGAGTTGCAGGAGCAGCTAAATGAATAGATAGATGAACTGCTGATTATATGTGAATGTTAGCAACTGTTATGAATGGTGTAGCTCTTTGAGATTCTATAGAAAAAAATTGAAATGAGGTTAGAATTATGTCAGCAATCCAAATACCTCAAGTAGCTGAATTATTTATAAGAAGAAGAGCTTTAAAACACTTAAACAAACAAAGAGTTGTTATAGTTGTTGCTTGAACATGAAATCCTTATTTTACAACGGATTCTGCTGCTGTTTTGAGAGCATTAGAATTAAATTGTGATTTTATGGTAAAATGAACAAAAGTAGATGGAGTATATGATAAAGATCCCAAAAAATATAAAGATGCCAAAAAATATAATATACTATCAATAGATGAAGCATTAAAAAAAAGTCTCAGAGTTCTTGATCAAGCAGCTATTGCTCTTGCAAAGGATGAATGATTAGACATTTTTGTAACAAAGATAGAGAATATAGATCAAATATGAACTGAAAATATAAAATGAACAAAAATTATTTCAAAATAATTACTTTTTAAAATATTAAAATATATAAAATATGAGTAGTGCAATATCAAATTTATGATGGTGATTTATATTTTTTTTAATGGGGATGTCCATGCTTTTAGGATGATCACTATGAAAAATAATATATGATTTCTATCTTGAGAAAAAAAACCAAGATCTACTATCAAAGATAGATAAGGCACAAGAAAAAGCTGAAAATATCTTTGAAAAAGCAAGAGAAAAAACAGAACTTGAATCTTCAAAAATAATGAATAAAGCACATGAAGAAGCAGCAAAAATATTGAAAGATACAAATAACCAAAAAGATGAAATATATAAGAAAGAAAAAAAAATAAATGAAATACTACAAAATCAAAATGACAAACTAATTGAGGTAGCGGAACTAACAAGAGAACAAGCAAGAAAAAAACTTTTTAAAAATATAGAAAACGAATACAATAATGACTTATCATCTTATATAGAAAAAATAAAAAAAGATACAGTTGAAAATGCAAAACAGCAAGCGAATAATATCATAGCTAAGACAATATATCGTGTGAGTGTTGAAAATTCTAATAACTTTTTAGTACAAACTGTAGATTTACCTTCAGAAGATTACAAATGAAGAATAATAGGTAGAGAATGAAGAAATATACAGTTTTTTGAAAAAATAACATGAATAAATATATCAATGGATGATACTCCTAAAGTTGTTAAATTAAGTAGTTTTGATCCTGAAAAAAGGTTTATAGCTAAGATAACTTTAGAAAAACTTATAAAAGATGGTAGGATAAACCCCGTTTACATAGAGAAGTTTCACGATGAAACTTTATCTGAATTAGTAGACATACTAAAAAGTATATGAAAAGAAACATTGCTTGAGCTTTGAATTCCAATGATGAATTCTACAATACTTGAATATATAGGTAGATTTGAATTAAGATATTCTTATGGACAAAATCTATTATCACATAGTAAAGAAGTTGCTAAAATATCTGAATTATTAGCAAATGAGCTTTGATATGATGGATTGCTTGCAAAAAAAGCATGATTACTACATGATATATGAAAAATAGATGTAAGTTCTTGAGAATCACATGCTAAAGTATGAGCTGATATACTTAGACAAAATAATATGGATGAAATTATAGTAAATACAGCTGAATCTCATCATTTTGAGGTAAAACAAATTCATCCTATATCTTGGATAATTACAGCTGCAGATGCTATATCAGCTTGAAGAGAATGAGTAAGACATAATAGTACAGAAAAGTATATTGAAAGAATAAAATCATTAGAAAATCTTGTATTAAACATAGATTGAGTAAAAAAGACATATATTATGCAAGCATGAAGAGAAATATGGTCATTTATAGATGAAGATATCATATCTGATCTTGAAGTACAAAAATTGAATAAAAAGATTAAAAATAAGATAGAACAAAACTTAGATTATCCTTGAATAATAAAAATTGTAAGTATAAGAGAAAACAAAGTTATAGATTATGTAGGATAAAAATAAAAAGGTTAATATAAATCTATAAATTATTAATTTAAATATTAAATAAACTAATAATGGAAAAATGAGTTATCATATGAGCATGATGAGCAGGTTTTACAGCAGGTATATATGCTTGAAGATATGCACTTAATCCTATTATTATATGAGCAAATGAATGATGAATGATAAATGAAAATCCAGTTGTAGAAAATTTTCCTTGATATAAAGATCCTACTTCTTGATTTGAGATAATGCAAGATATAAAAAAACAAGCTGAACTTTACGGTGCAAAATATCTAATGGACACAGTAAAAAAAGTAAATCCTATAGATAAAAATGATTTTTCTAAATGATATAATATATCAACAAATTTTAATTGAGAAATACAAACTAAAACTTTGATACTTGCTATATGAACTAAAAAAAATAAGTTAAATATAGAATGAGAAGATGATTTTTTCTGAAAATGAGTTTCTTATTGTGCAACTTGTGATGGATTTTTTTATAAATGAAAAACTACTGCTGTTGCGTGATGATGAGATACTGCATTTATAGAAGCTTTATATTTATCAAATATATGTGAAAAAGTTTATTTAATACATAGAAGAGATAGTTTTAGAGCTGAACCTATACGGATAGAAAAAGCTAAAAACAATGATAAAATAGAGTTTATAACAAATGCAAATATTAAAAAAGTTTATTGAAATGAGAAAGTTGAATGAGTTAAAATTAACAAAAAATGAGAAATTATAGATAAAAAAATAGATGGTTTATTTGTAGCTATATGAATGACTCCAAATAGAATAGAATGATTAAATAAATACCTTGAAAGAGATGAAAAATGATATATAAAGATAAATAGCTGTACAGCTACAAATTTACCTTGAGTTTTTGCAGCTTGAGATTGTACTACTTGAAGTTGTTATTTTAGACAACTTATAACTGCTTGCTGAGAATGAGCTGTTTCTGCTGAAAGTGCTTTTAAATATATTAGTAAAAACTAATGAATTTGATATATAATATTATGTTTTTTTTGATATGATTTATGTTTTGAGCTATCATTATCTATCTATGGGCAAATTTTAGATATAACAACAAAAAAGAAGTTGATAATTGCTTTAAAGAAAGAAAGGAATTTAAAGAAAAAAATGATTTTTTTGAAAATAAAATAAAAGAATATGAAGAAAATATAGAAAATTTAAAAAAAGATCTTGAACATTCAAAAAAAGAGATAGCAGAAAAAAATAAATATCTTTCAGAAGATAAAGTTGTTATAGAAAGACTTTCACAAGTTAAAGAACTTTCAGATAAGATAGCAGATATATTACTTGATTATGATAAAGATACTATACATCAGCTTTTAGAAGAATATAGAAGACAAGAGAAAGATGAAGAAAATGAAATATCTTCTAAAAAAAACGATAAAAAAATATGATGGTAAAAAAAACTAGAACTAAGAATTTATAAGTTTTATATATTTAAATTTACTATAATGTGAACAATACTTACTTGAATTAAACCTTCTGCAGATCAGATACACCTTTGAAATTACTTTTGAGCTGTAAAACCATTACTTTCATTACAAAAAGAAAATGATGTTTTTTTTATGATAGCAGATTTACATGCTTTAACTACAGTTCATGAAAAATGAGCTATTTGAGAATCTGCTAAAAAACAAGCTAAGATATACATTGCATGCTGATTAGATTTAGATAAAGTTACACTTTTTAGACAACATAAAATACCAGCACATGCTGAATTAAATTGGATATTAAGTTGTATTACTCCTTTTGGAACATTAAGAAGAATGCACGCTTTCAAAGATGCTGTAAGTAAAAAAAATCAAGAAAATATATCTGCTTGAGTTTTTAACTACCCTACCTTAATGGCTGCAGATATACTTTTATACAACACTGATTATGTACCAGTTTGAGTTGATCAAAAACAACATGTTGAGTATGCACAAGATATTGCACAAAAATTTAATAATCTTTTTTGAAAAACTATCAAAATACCTAAAGAAATGATAAATAAAAATGTAGCAAAAATCCCTTGAATAGATGGAAGAAAAATGAGTAAATCATACAACAATTTTATATGAATACTTGATAATGAAGAAATTCTATTAAAAGCTACAAAAAAAATAGTCTCTGATAGTATCATTTTATGAACTCCTAAAAATCCTGATGAATGTAATGTATATAACATATTAAAATTATTTTTAGATAATGATGAAGATAAAATCATAAGAGAAAAATATAATACTTGAAACTTCTCATTTAAAGAGATGAAACAGTTATTGTATGAAAAGTTAATAGCATTTGTAAAACCTATACAAAAAAAATATTATAACATAACAGATGAAGAAATTGAAGAAATACTTATTGAAAATGAGAAAAAAGCAAATAATATAGCAAATAAAAATATGGAAAAAATATATAATGCAATATGAATGTAAGATTTAATACTTATAATTTAGTAATGAAAATTTTTCTAAAAATACTTATACTTTCTACAATTCTTATAGGATGATTATATTTTTTCACACCAAAATTATTTAAAGGTTATGAAAATTTCTCATCTAAAAAAATAGATATTCAAAAATATACTCTTACTCCTAATGTTTGAAAAATATATTTACTTAACTTAAAATTACTTTCTTCAAAAGATTTTGAATTTAATAGTACACAATGGGGTGTTGAACTTTATTTTAATGCAATAGATGCATTCAATACAAATATAATAAATTTACTTGATGATGATAATGCTACAAAAAAAATAGTTTTAAATACTTACATAAAACAGCTCGAAAAGATACAATCAGAGCTTTCAGATACTATAAATAATATAAACAATACATACACTGAAGAACAGACAAAAACACAAGAATATTTACAACAAAAAGAATATTGAGATAGCAACTTTAATAATGGATTTAATACAAAAGATTCTAAACTAGTAATAAATTGACTAAATCAGTCTTTTATAAATGGTCCAAAATATATGGAACATAGAATACTATCAAATGCAGGTAAAATACTTTGATATAAACTTGAAAATATCAAATCTCTTATAGATACTAAACTAATTTTGCTACAAAATAATTCTGATATGATAATTGAACATTATGATATTATAAAATGAAATTTACTTTGAAAACTAATGGAACTTAAACAAAGATTAGAGTTAAATAAATATAATTAAAAAAATACTAAACTTTAATTTTTTTGAGCTTGTAGTTTAATTGGATAAAGCTTCACCCTGCGAAGGTGAAAATTGCGGGTTCAAATCCCGCCAAGCTCATTTTAAATGTAAAATATTAAACATGAAAAATAAAATAGCTAACATAATTGCAAACATATCAAAAATAGATGAAAATATAATTAAAGAAAAGATAGAAACTCCACCTGAAAAAAAAATGTGAGATTTTTCATTTCCTACTTTTTTTCTTGCAAAAGAACTTAAAAAAAATCCTACTGTTATAACTTGAGAGCTTTTAAAAAAAATACAAAAAGGAAACAAATGAGTCTTTTCAAAGATAGAACAAGTTTGACCTTATATAAATTTTTTTATTGCTGATGAATATTATTCTAATTTATTTAAACAAGTATTAGAAGAAAAAATAGAAGATAAAAATAATAAAGATAAAACTATATTTATAGATTATATATGAACAAATGTTTGAAAACCTCTTCATATAGGTCATATGTGTACTCCTAATTTAGGACAATCAATAATAAATTCTTATAAAAAATTAGGTTATAATGTAATCTCTGATTCTCATATTTGAGACTGGGGAATTATATTTTGAAAACTTATAGTTGCTTATAAAAATTTTTGAAATGAGCAAAAACTTAAAGAAAATGCTGTTGAGCATTTATTTGAACTATATGTAAAAGCCAGTGAACTTGAAGAAAAAGAGCCTTCATGGAAAGAAAAATATCAAGATGCTTTTGCTAAATTATCTAATTGAGATGAAGAATATATAACATATTGGCAAAGTTTTACAAAAGAAAGTATAAAATCTGCTCAAAAACAATTAGACAGATTAAATGTAAAAGCAGATTATAATGTATGAGAAAGTTTTTATGAATGATTAAATTTATCAAAACTTGAAGATTATCCAGATTTAATTTGGTCTATGAAAGATATAGTAAAAGAATTATTAGAAAAATTAATTGCAAAGAAAAATGAAGATAATTCAGTTTGAGTTATATTTCCTGAAAACTTAAATATTCCATCTACAATTTTACAAAAAAGAAACTGAACAACTGGTTATCTAGCATCTGACTTGGCAGCTATAAAATACAGAATTTATAATCGAAAACCTGAAAGAATTATTTATTTTGTAGATGTAAGACAATCTTTACATTTAAAACAAGTTTTTACTATTTCTAATATTGCTTGATGGACAAAATGAACAGAACTTATACATGCAAGTAATGGTTCTATAAAACTTGAAGATGGTGCTATGAGCACAAGAAAATGAAAGATAATAAAACTTGAATATTTACTAGATAAGGCAAAAACAAAAGCTAAAAAAATTATTTTAGAAAAAAGACCTGATATACAAGAAAAAGAATTAGAAAATTTATCTGAAACAATTTGAATTTGAGCTATAAAATATGAATATCTTAGAAAAAATAGAGAACTTAATATAACTTTTAAATGGGATGAATTTATGACTTTTGAATGAAATTCTTCACCTTATATCATGTATACTTACACAAGATGAAAAAGTATATTAGAAAAATCTTGAATTGATATTACTAAAAAAATAAATATATTAACTTTTGAACAAGCTGAAGAGTTTGAATTGATTAAAAAATTATGAGAATATAAACAAGTAATTACAAAAACTGTAAAAGAAATTCATCCTCATATACTTGCAAATTATGTATATGACCTCACAAGACTATTTAATAGTTTTTATGCAAATGTAGATGTATTATGAGAAAAAGATAAGGATAGAAAACTTTCAAAATTAGCACTTATAGAAAAAACAACAGATACAATAAAAAATTGATTTGATATCCTTTGAATAAAATTGCCTACAAAAATGTAGTATATGATTTATTTAATTTTTTTAAGAAATAAACAAATGATTTTATCTGATAAAACAATAAAAGAATATATCAAAAATAACAAAATTATTGTAAAATCTGAATATGGTATAGAAAATGTTATAAATAATATATCTTGTTCAAGTTTAGATGTAAGATTATGAAATAATTTAAAAATTTTTCCAAGATCTAATGAAATATTAGATGTATATAATTGACACAATATAAAACTTGAAGAAAGAGACATTAAAGATTGAGATTTCATTACACTTCAACCTTGAGATTTTTTACTTTGAACCACAAAAGAAAGATTTTGAATACCTGAAGATATAGTTGCAAGAATTGAATGAAGATCTAGTATCTGAAGATTATGAATTTTAGTACATGCAACAGCTTGATTTATAGATCCTTGATTTTGACTAGATAATCCAAGTACTATAACTTTAGAGATAAAGAATATAAATACAGTTCCGGTAAAACTTAAAATAGGTTTAAGGATTTCACAAATAGCTTTTGAAAGTATGAATCAACCTGCAGAAATTCCATACAATAAAAAAAAATCTGCCAAATATAATTGACAAATAAAAGCACAGATTTCAAAACTTGAGAAAGATTCAGATTAAAATAATTAAAATTTACTTTAAAATAGTAAAATTTTTTTTAATAAAAAAGACTCATTTTCAGAGCCTTAAAATATTTATTTTTTATTTTTTCTTTGCTTTTTTAATTTTTTTAGTCTTAACCAACGAGCTAAACCATTTCATATACTTATTACTTTTCAATTATTTTTTATAACCTTTCAAGTATCAAATACACTTATTACTGTTCCTCATTTTTCATTTGTTATATTATGTTCTCATGTTCAAAATATAGCTATTATCTTACCTTTATTTCATATACTTTTTATAAATCATCTATTAAAATTATCAATTTGTATTCATTCATTAAAACTATTATTTTGTTCTCAGTTATTTCATTTATTATTTTGTTCTCAGTTATTCCAACTATTATCTTGTTCTCAGTTATTCCATTTATTATTTTGTTCTCAGTTATTCCAACTATTATCTTGTTCTCAGTTATTCCAACTATTATCTTGTTCTCATTCATTTCAACTATTATCTTGTTCTCAGCTATTTAAGATATTATCTTGTTTGCATTTATTTCAACTATTATTTTGTTCTCAGTTATTCCAGCTATTATCTTGTTCTCAGTTATTCCATATATTATCTTGTACTCCTTCATTCCAGTTATTATCTTGTTTGCATTTATTCCAAATATTATTTTGTATTCCTTCATTCCAACTATTATCTTGTTCTCATTCATTAGAACTATTATCTTGTTTTCATTTATTCCAATTATTATTTTGTTCTCAGTTATTTCATTTATTATCCTGTTTTCATTCATTAAAACTATTATCTTGTTTTCATTTATTCCAGATATTATTTTGTTTTCAGTTATTCCAGATATTATCTTGTTCTCATTCATTTCAACTATTATTTTGTATCCCTTTATTTCATCTATTATCTTGTTCTAATTTATTAAAACTATTATCTTGTATTCCTTTATTCCAGCTATTATCTTTAAAAGTTTTTACTAATTGTCTAT
>Ga0114934_10002991_pt1 | contig 10659 bp, 9 predicted proteins | sample 4SBtaG_2_FD_99695 | JGI IMG/M metagenome (GOLD analysis project Ga0114934, IMG submission 99695) | Deep subsurface microbial communities from Kolumbo volcano to uncover new lineages of life (NeLLi) - 4SBTROV10_white metaG | ecosystem: Environmental > Aquatic > Marine > Volcanic ...
AAAATATGGACGGATAGACGCATTGGTTAACAATGCCTATCCACGTAATAAAAGCTATGGCAAGCACTTCTTTGATGTTGAGTATAATGATTTTGTAGAAAATGTCGGAATGAACCTTGGAGGTTATTTTTTAACCAGCCAAAAATTCTCTGAATATTTTATTAAACAGGGGGTTGGAAATATAATCAATATCTCATCTATTTATGGAGTTGTTGCTCCCCGGTTTGAGATTTATAGCGAAACTACTATGACTACTCCTGTTGAATATGCGGCCATAAAATCGGCGCTCATTCACTTAACTAAGTATATGGCGAAATATTTTAAAGGGAAAAATATTCGTGTTAATTCAATTTCTTTAGGTGGAATTTTTGATAATCAACCGGAATCCTTTTTAACAAAGTATAAAGAATATACTTTGAATAAGGGAATGCTTGATTCGTCGGATATTACAGGAACGCTTATTTATTTGCTATCAGATCAATCTAAGTATGTGAATGGTCAAAATATTATAGTTGATGATGGTTTTACGTTATAAATTGAAACAGAAATGGATAAAAAACAAGTTCTATTCATATCGAGCCATCTTTATTTGTTTTGGACTTTAGGTTGTTACTATGTTTTCGAATTGTTAGAGGAATATGAACTTATATTAATAGTTAATAATGAGTATCGATGTGATCCATTTTTTCAGAAAATCATAACTTTTCCTCAAATTATTGAGGTGATTTATCTGCCGAAGTCTTCAAATATTATTTCTAAACACATTAATTATATTGCAACAATTAATTATACTTTTAAAAAATATCAACCCAAATTTATTTTTCAGTATAATCATACATACGTATTCAATAAATATGTGTTTGTAAAAGCTAGTGAATTATCACCTGAAAGTAAAGTAATCCATTATCAGAATGGCCAAATATTGGTTGGTGATGAGAAATTTGCCTATGAAAAGTCAATAAATCAAAAATTAGTTGACATAAAAGGCAGATTTCAAATACCTTTTTCAGTTTCGAGTTTAAAATTTATTTATAGGCTGTTGCGTTTTTCTTTTCATATAATGGATGATTTAATATTACCATCATTCTTTCTAAAAAATATAAATCATTCGTTTTATTGTAAAAAAAGAGCTAAGCGTAATTTTTTTCACCAGTATTTTGTTTTTGATAGAATTATTCAACAAAAACTTTTTAAAGAACTTAAAACAAAAAATATTATTCAAATAAAATGTCCTATTAGCACAGTGTCTGATAAATATAATAAATTCTTATATAATTATTCTGAAAGGAAACAAATTGTGATTTTCCCTTCGTTTGGGTTTTTTAGTTTAAAACAAGATCAGAAGGTGATAAATAATTGGATTTTAGTTATATCTATTTTACAAAAGAAGTTTCCTGACTACAACATTTGTATGAAGTTACACCCACGAACCAAGAACAGTTTTATAGTAGAAGAAATTCTTAATTATCTAAGAAATAAATGTCCTAAAATTGAGCTACTTGATCCTGCACTTAATGCTCAAGAATTAGTTCTTAGTAGTAAAATTATAGTCGGGGACGTTTCTACAATAATCTGGTGGGCCAGTTTATTAAGAAATAAAGTGGTTATTAGCATTAGAATGAATCAAAAATATGGTGGTGATGAAATGAAATATTACGAGGATATTCTTTATTTTAAGTCGGTGAAGGAGTTTAAAAACTATAATTTTGCCAATCGTCCTATTACAAAAAGGAAAAAGAATTTAGATGATGAGAATTTGATACCGGATCTAAGAGCAGCTTTAGATTCTCTGTATTATGCATAAAATCATTAATTATTAATTGAATTTTTGGTATGGAATTTTTAAAAAACAGATTTTTAAGAGTTTTCTTTAAAATAAAAAAGAATATTGATGCAACAGAATGGGATATGTCGGATGTATTTTTAGTTTCATATCCCAAATCTGGGGTAACATTTCTGAGTTTAGTTTTGGCAAATATTCTGTCTTCTAAAGATAATGTCAAAAGAAGGATTGATTTTTTTAATGTTCATGACTATATTCCGGATATTCATTCTAATCCACAAAGAATCAAATATTTAGACCCGCCAAGAATAATTAAGACGCATGAAGATTTTAATGAATGGCATAAAAGAATTAAGATAAAAGGACATGATATAATCTTTCCAAGGGTTATATATCTTATAAGAGATGGAAAAGATGCTATGGCCTCGTATTATGATTACTTTTGTAATTTAACTGGAAAAGATATTCGATTTAACGATTTTTTAAAATGGAAAACGAAAAAAAGAGTAAATTGGGATATACATGTTAAGGGTTGGATTTTAAATAATAATGTAATTGATTCTAGAGAGATTTTAATAATTCGATATGAGGATTTACTAAGTAACGAAATACATGAGGTAAAAAAAATCATGGATTTTTTAGGTATTAGAGTAAGCGAGGCCATTATTGAAGATTCTATTGAAAAGTCTTCGCTCAGAACTATAGGGAAGTTTGAAGCCAAATTTGGAGGAGGAACCAGATACAAAAATTCGCAATATACATTTGCCAGGAAGGGTGAAAAAAGAGTTTACGATAAGGATTTGAAAGAAAAAATAAGACAGTATTATAATAATAATATTAAAACGTTTAATGAATTGGGTTATTAAGTAATTTTTTAAAAAAGCATTAATTATGAAAGAGAAGTTTTTAATTTTCGGAATGGCCTCGATATATCCTAGGAAATATAACTCAAATGTATGGAGGAAAAGAGAGCTGGATTATTTTTTATCAATTAAATCGATTATAAATCTACATGTAGATACAGATTTATATATTTTTGATAATAGTATTAATTCGATTGACAAAATATTCCACAGTGGTTTAAAACAAATATTGCTGGAGAAAATTGAAAATTATCCAGTTTTGATATCTAAGTTTATTGGCGCTTCAGATATTTATAAAAAAAATAATGATAAAGGTTTCATAGAATTGTTAAAATATTCTGGCGATTATATTGAACAGTTCGCTAAGGATAATAATTATATTACAATTTTAAATTTAAGGAGATATTTTCTTTCTTCAATGTGGTTTCATTTAATAGAGGAATTATTATATAGTAATAAATATGAAATTCTTGTTATGAGTAATAAACAAACAGAATTAAAAAACATGAAAATAATATGTGAGAAAGATGTGCCAATTAGTGATTCTATTTTCACAATGAGGAAGGATTTATTTTTGGAATATATTGATTTTTTAAGGAGTGTTAAATTTCCGAAGGTGTTTAATAGTGATAATATTTTATGGGAATTTATCAAAGAGAAAAGATTTTATTTGGCAGAAAATGTGGGAATTATGAGAAATGAGTGGAATGTTAATAATCAGAATTTTGCATTAAGCAACATGAAATTTAGTTGAGCCGAATTACTGAATACTAGAAAGAAATAAATGCTCAACATTGTGGATGATTTTTACCGGGAAGCACTGACTATTGAAAATAGACACATCCACTTCCTGCTTTTGTGTAATAAGAGTATTGAAGATATTATTAGTTACCAGGGGCAAACCGGAAATGATTCGTGTGAACAATGGACCTGAGTTTATATCTAACAAACAGGATTATCGCTTTAAATAAAATGATGTACAACTTGTTTTTATTCAATAGGGAAAACCCATGCAAAATGGCCATATCGAAAGATTTAAGGTTCCCTTGCGTAGGGCACTTTTGAATGCTTATGCTTTCCGAACTGTTGGCGAAGTTAAACAACAGGTCACATGAAACATTAAAAAATAAAATACCCATGGAAATGATTGCAAAATCAACTTAAAAACTCGAATTTTGAATGGCCCGAAAAATAGGGGGCTAATTCACTAAACCAGTAGCTTACATCTATAAAATTTTCTTTTATCAGTTTTTGTATTAGATAAATTAGACAAGTGTCGATTTCAGATAACCTTATCCAATTATGAGCGTTAAGAAAAAAGCAGCAAGTAAAATTTTTATTGGGTTATTTTTCAGGGCACTAGTAAGTTTAAGAGGATTAATTTTAATTCCTATAATTGTTAAAACTGCAGGGGAGACGGTTTATGGTGGTTATGTGATTATTTTATCAGTTTTTACAATAATTTTTGGGATATCATCATTTGGTATTGATTTTACAACATGGAGGTACCTTCCCTCTGCTTCCATTAAGGAGGAAAAACAAAAGTTATTTTATTCTCTTATAACTTTTCAATTACTAAGTGTTTTAATCCTGTCATTAATCTTTATTATTTTCTATAAATGGTTTGATGTTTATCTACTTAAAAAGGAAGTTGTCTTTTCAAAATGGATCATATTAGGGTATTTGATTTCTTATGTTTTATTCAGTCAAGGAACCAATTATTTTAGATATACTTTTAGAAGTAATTATTACTTCATCGGGACATTTCTTGTATCTTTCGGGAGTGTCTTGTTGATTTTGCTTTATTTTGAAAGTTTTGGTAAGGTTTCAATAAACGTTATTATCGATAGCGTAATTTTAATGGCAATTATTATTGTTGCTTTTACATTTTCCAAAATAGTTAAAGAAATTGGTTTTATTTTTTATCTGCCGCCCTTTAAAGATTTTGTTGGGAGGATTAGGTTAGGTTTTCCTATGGTTACTTGGTTTTTGATAAATACAATTTTGAGTTCAAGTGACAGATACATTATTTTGGCATTTATGAAGTTAAGTGATGTGGGGTATTATGCAGTGGCTTATGGCGTAGGATCACTTTTGTTCATATTTTCAAGTGTTGCAGAAATAATAATACAGCCAATTGTAAATAAAGAAATGGATTTACATAATAAGGAATCGATTATAAAAATTATTAATCTGATAATTAAAGTCTACCTCATCATTTGTATACCGTTTATTATTGGAACGATATTTTATGCTAAACCACTTATAGTCCTTTTAGCTAATCAAGGAGTTGCCGAACACGCAAGTAAGTTAGTCCCATATATTTCAGCTGGGATAATGTTTTATGGTTTAGGTATGATAATGACAATAATATTAATAGCAGAATTAAAAACTAAATCTATTCTTAAAGCAAATCTTTTAGCAGCAATTTTTAACATTATAACAAATATAATACTACTTTATTTTTTTCATAATATAATGGTTGCTGCAATAACCACAGCTTTGAGTTATATTTTATCATTTATTTATATATTATTTACTCTTTCAAAAAGATGGAACTTCTTTAGTCTTGGGGTTAGTTTGATGATTAAGTTAGTTGCGATTTCTTTTATTTTGATAGAGGGGATTATTTATTTGTTTGGTTTTTTAGGTAATTTAATTTCTAACAATTTAAGTTTCTTTGTACAGGTTTTCATATTTATTCTTTTATATTTCTCAATAATTTATATTATCGGATTTTTTTCAAAAAAGGATATCGAAATAATGAAACAGATGTACATTCAAACAACTTAATATTAATTGATTATGATAAATATTTTTGAACCCACATTAGGGAAAAGTGAATTAGCAGTGGTTGAAGCTGTTTTTAATTCTAAATGGATTGGTAAAGGAAAGTATGTAAAGGATTTTGAACGCGAATTTGCTTTAAACCTTAATTCGGATCCTGAACATTTCGTATCCACTAACTCATGTACAGAAGCAATATTTCAATCTGCAGAACTGTTTAACTTTAATAGAGATGATGAGGTTTTAGTGCCAAGTATAAACTTTATTGCTATTGGGAATGCCATAGTTGCAAGAAATGCTAAATTAAGATTCTGTGATGTTGATTTACATTCACTCAATGTTACTGCAGAATTGATTGAGAAGCATATTACCAGACAGACCAAAGCAATTTATTTAAATCATTATGGTGGTGTATCTTGTGATATGGATCCTATTATTGAGCTTTGCCGTAAAAGTAACATAATTATTATTGAGGATGCTGCATGTGCCCCGTATAGTTTCTATAAAGGAAGAGCATGTGGGACAATGGGGGACATGGGTATGTGGTCGTTTGATGCTATGAAGATCCTATCCACAATGGATGGTGGAATGATCTATTTACAATCTGACACAAATGTGGACATAGTGGAAGAATCCTTATATTTTGGACTTTCACGAAAGCAGAAAAGCGGGATTGACAGTGCTGTAAGTGGAATTGCAAATTGGTGGGAAATTCAGATTAATAGACCTGGACGTAGATCAATAATGAATAATGTTTCAGCTGCGATTGGTTTAAGTCAACTGAAAAAGCTTCGGGGATTTATTCAAAGAAGGAAGGAAATTTATGATTATTATAAAGAAGAGCTTTCAAAATTAGATTGGATAACAACTCCGCCTGTTATACCAAATGATTACAAATCCTCATATTATTTTTTCTGGATACAGCTGCAACAAAGAGATAAGTTAGCTTTATTTCTAAAAGAAAATGATGTATATACTACTTTTAGATATTGGCCGTTACATATGGTTAAATACTTTAATTCAAAACAAAGGCTGTTTAATGCCGAGCGAATTGCTGAAACCACATTAAACCTTCCCCTGCATCAAAATTTAACAGACAAAGATGTTAATAAAGTGGTTGACCTTATAAAAACATTTGGCAAAAAACAACTATAAATAATTTCTAAATGAAAGCTCCTTATTTTTCAATATTGATTGCCTCATATAATCGACCGAGGTACCTTAAGATGTGTATAAAATCTATTCTTAAAAGTAATTTTCATGATTATGAAATAATTATTTCAGATGATAATTCACCAAGGGCCACTGAAATAAAGGCTGTTGTAGATGATTTTATTCGACAGTATGACAATATTAAATTTTATCAACAAAAAGTTAATTTGAAAGAACCAGGTAATAAAACCTTTTTAGCAAAAGTTGCTAATGGAAAGTATTGTATACAACTTGGGGATGATGATACCATGTTTAAGGATACACTTATTAAAATTAAGGAATATATTAATAAATTCCCCGGGCATGATGTTTATGCATTGGGTTATAACATTATAGATGAATTTGATAAAATAATTTTAACTAGGAAAAGCGCTAAAAAATTAAGGATTAGTATTTCTGATATCAAAATAATAAAAGAAGTTATTACATTTGATGTCTTTCCCTTTTGGTTTTTTCATCCTTCAGTATTTTGTGCAAAGAAAGGGTTGGAGGAAAGGTATCCTTATAGTATGGATGCAGGAATAGGAGAAGATTATCAATTTTTAATGGAAATATTGTTGGGGGGGAGAAAAATTTTTGTTATTCCAGAGGCTTTATTTAATTGGAGAAAGGTACAAAATATTGGGAATACAAATCAAATTAATCAATCGTATGACAGACGCAAGAATATCTTAGCCCGGAAGGAGATTTATTACAATTATTTGATGAAATCTCATATTACTGATTCGGCGGTTATTGATTATGTTAGGAGCTTCGAGTTTAGAAAAAGGTTTTTGTATGTACCATTATTTGTTGATCCATCACTCGATGATGAATTTATATATGAGACAGGGCTGTCTAAAGAGCATGTCAAGGAATATCTCTCTTTTGCAAAGACACATAATAAATCACTAATGCGAAAACAAGGAAAAGTCAACAGAGCATTTAAATATGTATATTTTAATGGTTTATCAGGTCTATTTGAAATGATTAGATTAATAAAGCAAAAACAAAAGACATAAGAGAATTATACCAATGGTTTAGCCCCCTAACAAGCCGGACATAATTATCAATAAAGATTAGTAATTATGTACATGGCCAAAAGGAAATTCAACTATGAGATGTTAATATGAAAAAGATACTATTAGGAATTCTTTTAATAATATCATTGACTTGTGCAATGAGAGACTGGCAATTTAATTTTGGTTTTAGAGCTACAATATTCAATCTTCTTGAGATTCTCTTTATTTTAAGCTTTTTAATTTATTCAACTGGACGACAATTTAAATTTGCCATAAAGAAGAAACAATTACAATTAATTTCCTTTTTTATTATTTGGATAATTATTGTATTAATTGGTGATATTATTTCTATTATATTTCCAATAAGTGATTATTCTATTAACCAATCTGTAAAAGGTATTCTGATAACTCTGTTGACGGAAGTGTTTTTTATAACTTTGGTTATATTTTTTAATACATTAAAACCAGAAGAACAAAAAAAAATAATTAAGTATTTTGTTTTTGGTGTAATTGTATCCGCTTTATACAGTTATGTCAATTTTTATAGTATGAAAGTTACAGGTAAAAATCTTGATTCTAAAATATGGCCAATGGTATCCTATCATTATGTCTTTACAGATAAATCGGACAGATTTGATATGATATTTAGACTCCATGGTGTTACTGGTGGGCCTAATCCACAAGCTTTATATATCCTTTTAATATTACCGATACTAACGGGATCCTTTTTCTTAAAAAAATCAACAAAACTGCTTGTTTTATTGTTTATTTTATATATTGCTTTTTTCTTTACTCTTTCTCGCAGCTCTATTTTAGCTTTATTCATAATATTAATACCTTTTATTTTCTCTGTCATTAAGAAAAGAAGAACTTTTAAAATAGTTGTGTCTTTTATGTTAATTTTAATACCAATGTTATTATTAGCATATCATTATTGGGATGATATTTCAATTATATTGAAAAGCAGACAGTTTTTTGAGGATTCCAACAGGATGAAAATATATCAACATGCTTTTGATTTATTTTTAAGTCATCCTTTAGGGGTTGGGTTCAATAATTATTCAGCATATAGATTGTTTTTATATGGGCAATTTAGTCAACCAAATGCACACAATAGCTGGTTAACATTACTTGCTGAAGATGGTATCCAAGGCCTTATATTCTATATTTTATATTTCCTTTTCTTTTTAAAAGCTACTTTTAAATCACGATCACCAATCGCAATTCCATATAGATACTCATTAATAGGAATAATTATTGCTGTTACTTTTAATAATACACTATCTTTATTTTTTGTACAATATTTTATTATCCTTTTCTTTTTGTTTATTAATTCGGATACCGAATTCGATTTTTTTATAAGAAAAAGAGCTCTTAAATCAGTGTCAGTTTCTCCAAACCCCGGCCATTTAAAATTAGAGTCGACAAACCCGCTTGCGGGTGCCTCAGGATAAATATAATACTGCCCAAAATTCAGACCACTGGTTAAGTTAAAAAATTGTTTAATTTTATCATTAGTAATAAACATCCATAAATTTTATTAGTAAAATGCTTTTTATAATCGTTCCGGTTCACAATCGAATTGAAAGCACCAAGCAATTTTTAAATAGTCTTTTTAAACAAGAATATAAAGATTTTAAGGTGGTTATAGTAGATGATGGGTCAAATGACAATACCCATCTGTTTGTAAAGAAAAATTATCCTGATATTGAGTTATTAAACGGGGATGGGAATTTGTTTTGGGGGGGGGCAATTAATAAGGGACTAGCATATTTAGAAAATATAGTTACCGATGCTGATCTCATCGCTTTTGCTAACAACGATGTTTTGCTGGCTACTAACACTATATTTAACTTAATTAAAAGAGTAAAAGAAAATAAAAATGCTCTTTATCATCCTGTTTCTGTTGATGGTACAAACACATGTATTTCTTCGGGGGCTCAACTGAAAAGCTGGATTATTTTTAATACGTACCATCCATTTAGAGGAAGAGATTATAATGTGATTAAAGATTCACCTATAGTACAGGTGGATTTTGCCACAGCAAGGTTCCTGCTTTTCTCAGCTAGTTTACTTAAAGTAGTCAGTCGCATTGACACAAAACGATTTCAACATTATATAGGAGACTACGACTTTTCCATGCAAATGAAAAAACATTCTATAAATACTTATATAGTTCCCGAAAGTAAATGTATTGTAGATACAAAAACAACTGGTAATAATCCTTCCCAGATAGATGGGATTATACCCTTTTTTAGGAGTCTTAATTCTATCAAATCTACAAATAATATTAAAATTAGATTCTTGTTTGGTAGAAAGTATTGCCCTTTATATTTTCTCCCATTTTATTTTACTGCTACAATTATTCAGGTTGCTATTCTGAATTTTTGGAAGAGAAAATAAAATTTCTAAGTTTAATTTATTTCATTTAAAATGCCCCTAGTTTTGGTTTCAATTATAACCCCAACTTATAATTCCCTTCAATTTATTGCAGACACAATTCAATCCATCCTCAATCAAACTTATACTAATTGGGAATTGTTGATTACCGACGACTGCTCAACCGATGGCACATGGGAGTTATTGCAGAAATACCAAAATCAGGATGACCGAATTAAAATTTTCAGACTTGAAAAAAACTCTGGCTCCGGGGTTGCCCGCAACAATTCTATAAAAAATGCACAAGGCCGCTTCATTGCTTTCTGTGATAGTGATGATCAATGGTTACCAGATAAACTGAGTAAGCAGATTTTTTTTATGAAAAAAAAAGATTGTGCTTTGTCCTATTCAAGCTATAAAGTTATTGATGAATTTGGTAATAATCAGGGGCAAGTATTGTCTAAGGAAAAAGTTGATTATAAAATAATGCTCAGAAATAACTATATTGGATGTTTGACCGCCATGTATGACACTCAAAAAGTGGGGAAACTATATATGCCAGAAATCAGGAAAAGACAAGATTGGGCATTATGGTTGAAAATTTTAAAAATGACCGACGCCGCTTATGGCATCC
>Ga0114934_10002992_pt1 | contig 10659 bp, 15 predicted proteins | sample 4SBtaG_2_FD_99695 | JGI IMG/M metagenome (GOLD analysis project Ga0114934, IMG submission 99695) | Deep subsurface microbial communities from Kolumbo volcano to uncover new lineages of life (NeLLi) - 4SBTROV10_white metaG | ecosystem: Environmental > Aquatic > Marine > Volcanic ...
AACGGAGGCACTCCGGCATTGACTATCTGGCACCCGTGGAGTATCTTAGGAGGGAGGGAATACACTTGAGCCCGTTAGTCGAAATCGGCCCTCCAACTGGGTCAATTTTAGGGGCGCAGGTCCCCTCCAACTGCACAGAATGAAAGGTCCAACTTATCGCGTATTTCTACATCCGATATCAATGTGGGGGCCACCCCAACGATTTTACCAAACGTCTCGGAGAGATACTTCGCCGATTTCGTTTCAGCAAAAGGGACAGGTGATTGGATCCTAAAAACCTTATTAGTACCCGGTTTTAAGTAGGGCCAATTTATTGGCTTACCATGTTGATCAAAGCAAGGTTGAAGTTCCAATCTGCCGTACACTATAAAGAAATTGTCCATCACATCCTTTCCGAATATTTGTTTGAAACCGCGCATGTGGTATTTCTTGCGCAATCTCAAATGTAGCGAAGTCAGAATCGCAACTAGGGCACCACCCAAAACGTTGAGTATGAGTTGTTCAATCCAGGACATAATACTGCAACTCCTGCGAGAAGCCAAATTTACACACAAAACTTGACACAGCCTTGCTGAGCCTTCTGGGCCGCGACTTTCTATGCAAGTTGATGTGGAATCTCCAAACCCCTCTCTTGTAACCTCTTAAGATACTCCCGATACTTGAACTTGACTGTATTAATCAAATCGCTGTATGTCCTCACCTTAATTCCACGCCGCTTCTTAAGATACTTCTCCAACTCAGCCGGTTTCTTGTTACCTATGAGATAGCCTTCCACCGTTCCGTAGTCCTTAGAGCGATAGTCCTCAGCGATGACAGTGTAGAGTTCCAGCTGATTCAGATCTTCGACGGTAAGTTTGTGACTAGGCCGCTTTATTTCCAATATGATAAGCTTGTTCTCACCAACGGCGCATACGAAATCGGGGCGTTTCTTTTCATACTTCCTGTCTCTCTTCTGGAGCTCCTGCCCTATAAAGGTCCTGATTGCCTTGTTTGATTGGAGCAGCCAATACTCCTCATCCACTATCTACATGTTATCCTCAAGAACCCTATGGATTGAGTGGTCACCCTTTAATTCATAGGTTTCGTCCTTTTGTATCATGTCACTAAACATATCTAGAGTTCGCAACCGCTCCAAGATGATGGTGGATACCGTCGTCACATGCTGTAATCTCCACTTATCCAACAGGTCATGTAACTCCTGCATCGCCTTCTCATCCTGCACTGAAAGCCTCTGGATCAACTCCTTGAATGAGGCCCTGAATCTCTCGGATACCCCAGCCCAGGCCTTGTGGATGCTCTTTATCAGATCCATCAGAAGATTTGTGTCACCATCTTCTCCCAGTCCAGCGGAATCCAAAAGATCCATGACCTTGACTGCCACTCGGGGGTGTTGCGCCAGCAAAGCCCTGATGCTCTCTGAAGTCTGCGCTTCTCGCTCCTGTTCCCTCTGCATAGCAGCTAGAGCCTCTCCCTCGGTCTGCCATCCAGCGATTGTGGCCAATTCCTCGTCAATGAAGCTCCTGATCTTCACCCATTCTTCTGGAGTATTGATGTTAATCTTGTCCACCGTGTAGCTAGACCTACGGATAGGTGGTTTTCCCCACCACCACTTGCTTAGCTTGATAATTCGCCGGTCAGGCTCTCTATACTTCTTGGTGACACTAACTTCAAACCTGGGGCCGACCTTCCTGCGACTAATCACCCATTCCGGCTTCATATTTTTGGAACCGCAGAAGGGGCATACTTTCTGCCTTCCGGCCATCTTCTTCCCACAGTCCTCACAAATAAACGTTTGCTTAGCTATACATATCACCTCACACGTTTAGCTGACAGCGTGATGGCATCACTCCCATATTACTACATGGGAGGAAGATTTAAAAGGGGCTTTACAGAATGGCGGAACAGTACAGGATTAGCGAACTCTAAATTCCTCCTTCGTCAGCAGTCCGGCTTCCTTCAGCCGCTTCCTCAACTTCTCCTGGGCCTCTCGCGAGATCAAGTCTTGCAAGCCAACTCTCAGCCCCAAGCTCCCTGACAAATGCCATGGATCAAGCGTAATTAGCCATAATTCTCCCTTAGCAGCAATTCTTTAGATTCTAGCCCCTGAATCCCTATAGATCAGGTCTTCCAGCCTCGCCAGCTCCTGTAGTCCGCCGTGTCGATTTCACCGCGGGCGTAGGCCTCATGCCATCCTTTGGGCACCGGCATCTCTCGATATAAGCGCCGTCGCCACATCTCAAGGGGGAGTCAGCGGCGTCCCATGAAATCGGCGGCACAGATGACCCCATGCCCTGTCGTGAAGGACGGGGGGCAGAACTTTCACTGCCTGAAGGTGGGCCTGCAATAGAATCGACCCTGGTAGCCCTTATCCGCCATGAACCGACGGGGGTCGATCCCTTTGCAGGGACGTGACCTCCAGTGGCGCCAGCTCCTCCCCTCGGATGCCAAAGTCATCGCGACATAATCTCCAGGAACTCCCTCGGAGAGAGGATCTCAATCCCCCGATACCCTTTTAGCCTCTTCAGGTGAGGATCTCCGCTGACGATATAATCCGCATCGCCCTCCAGCGCGGCCACGATGAACTTATCGTCATCGGGGTCGTCCTGAACTACCCGCAGATCCAAAGCACCAGGGGTGATGATGCTGCTCTGCCTGAGCCTTCTTAGGAGGAGTTGGACCTCTTCCCCAGTCATCCACTGCTGCTTGACGATCCTCGGCCTATTCAAGACATCCTCGATCTCCTCCAGGATCGGTGGGGAGAGGACGACCTCGATCTCTCCCCTCTCCCAAAGGTCGAGTACCTGTGATGAATGGCCCCCAGCGAGGATCGTGGCGCTGGTGATGATATTCGTATCCAGCACGACCCTGATCATTTAGCCCTGCTCTTTTGCCTCCGCTCCCCAGCTCGGTGTGCCGCCCTGACCTCCTCCAGGGCCTCCTGAAGAGCCGCCTCCACCTCCTCGGGGCTTACGTCCTTATTCCGCTCCCTGATGCGGGAGATGAGCGCGAAGAGCTCCGCCTTGGCCTGATCCCGGTCGATCATCTCCTTAGGGGTAAGGATGAGCCGGTTCCCCTTCCGCTCTACCTCCACGTAGTCGCCCTCCTTGAGTTCCAGCTCCTCGAAGAGTCTCTTGGGGATGGTCACCTGACGGCTCCGCCCGACCTTGACAATCGGCATCTCAATCCCTCCTTGCACTCCGTGCTCCTACGACAATCCTATATTACTATATCCACGATATCAAATCCAGCCAATTTCAGGGGTCGAAGCTTGCCTTTTGACTTTTTCATCGTTGAGCAAACGCCGGTGCACGGAAACGGCGACGTCCTTCGGGGAACGCTCCATCAAAGCACCGCCTCCAGATAGGGTCGCATCACATTGGCCACGCGACAGATCCGGGCATAGCGCATGATTTCGTCCACCCTGACATTGTTCATTTGCCTTTTACGGCAAACTGCCACAGATGTCAAGCGCAGCATGGACGAAGAAAGAGGTCGAGGCCGTTGAGAACTTGCCAATCAAAGATCTTGTCCCTCCATCTCGCTTGCCGATCCCGCTAGCGTTGCACAAAGATAACAATAATGTTATTCTTCTGCTATGAAATGGAGCGTGTTTCTGGAGCGGTTCCAAGACTGCGCAGTAATTGAGCCCGCCATGGTATATGCAGGGGAGACTAATCCCAATGCTCTCCAAGCGCAATTGAGTCGATGGGTCAAGGCGGGGCGACTCATTAAGTTGGCTCGCGGGAAGTACGCACTCGCTCCTCCATACAGAAAGGCCGATCTTCCCCTTGAACACGTCGCAAATCGTCTGGTGTACCCATCGTATGTAAGCATGGAAAGCGCGCTCGCTTGGTACGATCTCATCCCCGAGGCGGTGGTTGTCGTGACTTCTGTGACGACAGCGCGTCCACGTGTGCTGGAAAACACACTGGGGACGTTTCGCTATCGCCACATCAGACGAGAGCTGTTTTGGGGATTTGCCTCGGAGAACTTACAGGGGCAAGAGTGCGTCATCGCCCTTCCAGAGAAGGCAATTCTCGATCTTTTCTACTTCCGGCCGGGAGTAGCAACCGCCGAGGAGATTCAAGAAATGCGGTTTCAAAATCTGGATCGCCTCGATGAGAAGCGGTTGTTGGCGTTTGCTGATCGAACCGGCGTGAAAAAACTCATCACCGGAGCAAAACGTCTCGTGCAATATCGGAGCGTTTTCCTCAAGGAGTATGATCTCTCATGAAGGATCGTGCCTTACAACTCGCTACTGAGGCCCCACAAGGGCAACGGAGAAACGTCTTGCGCGAATACGTGCAAGCACACGTTCTATATTCCTTGCAATCGGTACGAGCGTTTGAACAGATCGCTTTCGTCGGTGGATCGGCGTTACGCTTTTTGTACGGGCTGCATCGATATTCCGAGGATCTCGATTTCTCCTTGGAGCATGTGGAAGGTTACAGCTTTGACCGCTTTCTCGATCGAATAGAGTCAGATTTGGTCAAGGCTGGATTCGACGTGACAATACATCCGCACAAAGGAGCCCCAATCCACTCCGCGTTCGTCAGGCTACCTGGGTTGCTATATGAAGCCGGTCTGTCACCGCATCAAACGGAAAAGCTATCCGTGAAAATTGAGATAGACACCCACCCGCCTGGAGGAGCAACCACAAAAACGACTCTGATCAATCGCCACTTTCTTCTTGCCCTTCTCCATTACGATGTCCCCTCACTGATGGCGGGAAAGCTGCATGCGTTACTCTCGCGGCCGTATACAAAGGGGCGAGATATCTACGACTTGCTCTGGTACCTCACTCGCCCCGATTACGTAGATCCGAACATTCCCCTACTGCAGAACGCTCTAGCTCAGACAGGATGGGATGGTCCGCAGGTAACGGCAGAAAACTGGCGTGAGGTTATCGCTGACAAGATTCTCGAATTGGATTTTGCCAAGATTGCAGAAGACGTTGAACCGTTCCTGGAAAGGCCCGAAGATCGAGCGCTCCTCACGCGTGAGATCGTTCTCTCCGCGCTGCAACAAACATAGAGCATTCCTGAATATTAGATCGGGTCGTGGGGTCGCGTCTTTATTTTTGGTGTTTTGGGCAGTGCAACAGCTTCCGGGTTTGGCATAGATGGCCCAGACCTCGACTCGCCGCGTCTCTTCCACGACTCTTGTAATAACACGAAAGCCTCCACGCTTCCCTTTGCGAATATCAGAGCTGGCAACCCTGATCTTGTAGCATTCATGCTCCTCGCATCCGGGGGTACGGTCACCGAGGCAGGGGTTGATTTCTAATTGCTCTAGCACACCTTGGAGGTCTTCCTTGAGATGGGGATACTTACGGGCGAGTCGTTTTAAGCTCCCGGTAGTGGGATCTTTAAGTTCAACTACAGATCGGCCCAAACTTCTCTCCAGGGCTTGCCGGAGACCTCTTCAGAGAGCAGCTGGCGTAGCCCCACACTTAAGGCCAAGTCCTCGCTGATCTCGTCGAAGAGATCGAGACCCCCCTCCAACTCCGCATCCACGTCCTGCAACTCCCTCCCAGAGAGCCCCTGGCGCAATTCCCCCACGCTTGTCTGGACCTTCTCCCTGACCTCAATCAGTTCCTTACTGAGTGCTTGGGCCTGCTCAGGGGGAAGCTCCGTAACTTGCTTCAGGTCTTGATAAGTCCTGGAGAGCTTCATGCGCAACTGACGCAGAAAGCTGAGGAGAAGGAGGCCACGGCGAGTCTTAACCCCCTCGACACGCAGGAAAGCGCCTAGGGTCTCTATACTCCCCTCGACATAGGCGGGAACATCTCCAACATCGATCGCCATAAGATTCTCCTTCGGCCGCACGTTTACCAGCATAAACGAAGAGAGGCCAGAAGTCAACTCCGATGATCGGGAGCGATCTCGCTCGGCTTCTTGCTCGCCCTGCTCAAGACCGAGGAGTCACTGCAATAGCTCCATCGCCGGGCTGAGCTGAGTGATGTGGCACTGCAAGACCTGGCATGGATTTTCAACCCAGTCGGTCGAAAGATAACCGAGAGGCCGACGTGCGGTCAATGACCCCCCTCTTCTCACTTGATCCCGGGGGCCAGATCGGTTAAGAATGGAGCATGACGGAGCCGGTAAGGGTGGAAGACCTGTTCGACCTCGACTCAGCAAAGGCCCCTTTGCCAGAGATCTTCGCCGGGATCGAGTATATCTGGGATGTATTGAAAAGAATTGAAAAATTTGCCGGGCGGGCCACGCCGCTGGTCGCGGCTAAAGAAGTGAAGGGCGCGTTCATCATCGGGAGAGTGCAGATCGGCGCAGGGACGATCGTCGAACCGGGTGCCGTAATTAAAGGCCCAGTAATCATCGGCCGCGAGTGTCAGATCAGAAGTGGGGCCTACATCCGCGGAAATGTCATCGTCGGTGACCGCGTCGTGATCGGCCACAGTTCTGAGATAAAAAATTCTTTAATCCACAGTGAGGCCGAGGTGCCACACTTAGCCTACGTCGGCGACTCGATCCTGGGCTGGCGGAGCCACCTCGGCGCGGGGGTCAAGATCTCCAACCTGAAGGTGACTCGCAAGCCGGTGCAGGTCAAAATCAATGGGCAGGCCTACGAGACAGGTCTGAGAAAGTTCGGCGCGCTCATCGGTGACGAGGTCGAGATCGGCTGCAACTCTGTCTTGAACCCGGGGACGATCCTCGGCAAGCGGAGCCTGGCCTATGCTTTAACCTCATTATCCGGCTATTATCCGCCCGGTTCGCTGATCAAGCTCCGCCAGAGCTTTGAGGTCGTGGAACGAAAGTAATTATGAAACTGTTCGGCACAGACGGCGTGCGCGGTGTGGCCAATAAGGAGTTGACCCCAGAGCTGGCCCTGACGCTTGGTCGAGCCGCGCGGCTGCTCAAGGATGAGCGGAGGCGGGCCGTTATCGGCCGTGATACCCGCCGCTCAGGAGAGATGCTCGCCGCGGCGCTCGCTGCTGGGATGGCCTCGGTGGGAATCGAAGTCATCGATGCCGGAGTGGTGCCGACGCCAGCGATCCCTTTTTTGGTCGAAAAATATGACGCCTCGTTCGGCGCAGCAATCTCCGCCTCGCACAACCCCGCGGAGGATAATGGGATCAAGTTCTTCGACCGCGCGGGGTTCAAGATCCCCGAGGGGCTGGAGGCCAAGCTGGAGCAGGCGGTCGAATCGGGCGTGGTGGAGCGGCCTTCTGGTTCGGGGATCGGGCGGATCCGCCAGGCCTCGGAGGCCCCAGGACTCTATCTGGAGCATCTCCTTGAGATCGGCGCGGAGCTACGCGGTTTAAATTTGAAACTGGTCCTCGACTGTGCCCACGGGGCGGTCTCGTCCATCGCCCCGGAGCTCTTCGCCCGGCTGGGGGTCGAGGCGGTCATCCTCCATGACCGGCCCGATGGGGACAACATCAACCATGGCTGCGGCTCGACCGAGTTGAGAACGGTGCAGGAGGCTGCCCTGCTCTACCGGGCCGACCTCGGCGTGGCTTACGACGGCGACGGGGACCGGGTGCTGTTCGTCGATCATCAAGGGAATGAAGTGGACGGCGATGCGGTGCTCTTGATCGCCGCGCTGGAGCTGCAGCGCCAGGGGGAGTTGGCCCCCCCACTCGTCGTGGCGACGGTGATGAGCAACTTCGGGTTGGAGGAATCGTTGAAGCAGCATAATATTGAGCTCTTGCGCACCCCGGTTGGCGACCGCTATGTCGCCGAGCAACTTGAGGAGACGGAGGCCAAGCTCGGCGGGGAGCAGTCAGGGCATATCATCTTTAGGGAATATGGCACGACCGGCGACGGGCTGGTCACGACTCTAGAATTATTAAAAATAGTCAAGCGCACTGGCAAGCCGCTGGCTGAACTGGCCTCCCAGCTAGTCCACTACCCCCAGGTGCTGCACAACATCCCCGTGCCGGATCCGGGACTCTTCCGGGAGCATCAAGGGCTTCAGCAAAAGATAGAAGAATACCAGGCGCAGCTCGACGGCGTTGGGCGGCTGGTCGTCCGCCCCTCGGGGACCCAGCCGCTGATCCGGGTGATGGTCGAGGGGCGGGACGCGCAGTTGGTCTCCCAGGTCGCCGCGGAGCTACGGGGGCTGATCTCCCGCGAGTTGGGTTTATGAGATGTTCAAGCTCGCGCTGCGCAATATCCTTAGAAATCGTCGCCGCTCACTCCTCTCACTTAGCCTGATCGCCCTCGGTGCGGCGATCCTCTTTCTCGCCGGGGCCTACTTCGACGAGACGATCTACCAGCTCCGCTGGTCCTCGGCCCAGCAATATGGGCACCTGCAAATCGCCGCGGCGGGCTACTGGGAGAGCAGCACGGGCGTGAAGCCGCTCATCTCAAAGACGGTGCTGAAGCGGGCCATAAGGTTATTGCAGCGGGAGGGGGAGGTCGAGCGGTCTACAACTCAGCTCGCCCTCTCCGGGCTGATCGGCACAGAGCGGAAGAGCGTGATCTTCAGGGCGATCGGCGTCGAGCCGGGGAACGAGATTGGCGGATTTCCGCTGGAGGAGGGCGAGGGGCTAGCCCCGGGCGATAAGGATAAGGTCCTGATCGGCACGGGGATGGCGGAAAACCTGGGTGTCGGGGTGGGCGACTACCTCACGGTGATGGCCACGACACTCGACGGGGCCTATAACGCCGGGGCACTACAGGTGAAGGGAATCTTCAGGTGGTGGCAGTCCGAGGTCAACAACCAATTGGCGATCGTCCCGCTCTTCTTCGCCCAGCAGATGTTGAACACCGGCTCCGTAGAGAAGATCCTCGTCAAATTGAAGGGGCTGGAGGCCACGCCGCGGATCGCCAGTTTTTTAATCAAAAGATTCAAGGCCGAGGAGTTGCCGCTGGAAGTCAAGCGCTGGGACCAGCTTTCGGTCTTTTATCGCCAGGTCCGCGGCTACTACGGAGCGATCTACAGCTTCATCACCACAGCGATCTTCATCCTCGTCTTCTTCAGCATCCTGGAGATGATGACGATGTCCTTCTTTGAGCGGATGCGGGAGATCGGGACGCTCCGCGCCATCGGGGCACGGAAGCGCACGGTTTTTCTGATCTTTTTGAATGAGGGGCTCTTTCTGGGGCTCTGCGGGGCGCTGCTCGGGGCTGGCCTCGGCTGGGGGCTCGGCAGGCTGATCAACTTGGCCGGATTGACCTACGTCCCGCCCTCAAGCACGATGGCTGTCCCGCTGAAGGTGCGCTTGACCATGGCGAACACGTTCGCGCCGTTCCTGACAGCGCTTTTCTCTACCCTGATCTCGACGCTCTACCCCGCCCTCCGCGCCGCGCGGACTCAGGTGGTCGAGGCGCTGCGCTATGTGTAGAATATGGGCGATGATGAGAAGATCCTTCTGTCCGGTGCTGCTCTCCGTCCTTGGTCTAATACTCCTCGTTTCGGCCCAAGCTCCATCTCTAGTTTCGGCCTCCGATCAGGAGATCTTAGAGCAGGCTGACCGAGCGCGGTTCATCGATGCCGACTCCTACGTGATGCTAATCAGGGTCACCGCCGAGCGGCCCGATCAGGAGCCGCGGGAGGCGTTGCTCAAGGTCTACGTCAAGGGATTCGCCGACGGCCCCCGCCAGCGCGTGGAGTTTTTAAAACCAGAGGAACTACAAGATACAGTCTACTTGGTTATCGGCGATGACATCTATTTCTATCAGTTCGGCCACGGCCTGCAGGGGCCGCTGCGGGTCTCCGGACAACAAAAATTATTCGGCGACGCCGGGGTCGCCGAGGCCGCCGGGATCATCCTTGAAGATGATTACCAAATTGCAAGCCGGGAAGAGGCACAGCTAGAGGGCAAGCCAGCGCTGCTCCTGCATTTGAGGAGCCAGACCGCAGCCTACCGGTTGATCGACCTCTGGGTAGAACCCGATTCTTTCAAACCGCAGCAGGCCGTCTTATATGCCCTGAGCGAGCAGCCGCTCCGCCGGGTCCTCTACAAAGAATACACTAAATTAAACGCCGACGAATACGCCAAGCTGATGGTGGTGGAGAACCTCTTGCAGCAAGGCTATCGGACGACGTTGGGGATCACCGAGGTCTCCATCGAGGAGCTGCCTGATGGGCTCTTCGACCCGGCGGCACTCCACGATTGAGAGCCCCGCGGAGACCATAGCCGTCCTCCGGGCGATAGCTCGGAATCTCCGCTTGAAATCGAGCTCGGGCCAGATTAAAATTGGCCTTGAGGCGAGACAGGCCAGATTAGGCGAGTAGAGAGGTGAATCTTTAGGCATTAAGTGAGGTCATGAGCGAAAGGCAGAAAGGGACAGTGCAATTGGGTGTGGAGGCGAAGAAGACATACCCGGGGAAGTTCGCCTCCGAGGAGAGGGTATTCAGCCATATCCATCCCGGCGATCGGATATTCATCGCTACAGGTTGTGGTGAGCCCCAATATCTTGTTCGCGCCCTCATTAACTACGTGGAATCTTACCCTAAGGTCCTCTTCGATGCTGAAGTGCTCCACGTCTGGACACTTGGTGTCGCTCCCTATACGGATGAAAGGTTCAAACATAATTTTCGACACAACTCCTTCTTTATCGGTGACAATACCAGGAACGCGATCAACCAGGGGCTTGCGGATTATACCCCCATCTTCCTGTCACAGGTCCCGGACCTATTCTACCGCCGGGTCGTGCCGATTGATGTGGCGCTGGTGCAGACATCGCTGCC
>Ga0114934_10002993_pt1 | contig 10653 bp, 8 predicted proteins | sample 4SBtaG_2_FD_99695 | JGI IMG/M metagenome (GOLD analysis project Ga0114934, IMG submission 99695) | Deep subsurface microbial communities from Kolumbo volcano to uncover new lineages of life (NeLLi) - 4SBTROV10_white metaG | ecosystem: Environmental > Aquatic > Marine > Volcanic ...
AAAATAAATACTTGTTTTTCAAATAAAGATACATAAAATAATACACCAATATTATCTTTAGTAAAATAAATACCACCTTTTTGAAACAATGCTCGAGCCATTATTTCCACACTTTTTTTCATTCGTATCTTTTTTATAAAAGGTCTAAATAACTTTGGAAATAAAAACATTATTGATGCAAAAACGAAAAATGATAAAACTACAATCAAGTACATCAAATAAACATCAATCTCAAATGGTACGACCATAAGAATTGAATACAAAATTATCATCAATGAAGTTGAAGTCAACATTGTCATATCAAAATATTTTTCACTTTGATTTCTAACAATAGCAACAATTTCGACTTCAGAATTTTCGTTTTCTATATGCTCAATAGTTTCATATAGTTTACTTTTGAATTCCTCTGAGAAAATATCCATTTTTTTGTTTATAAAATTAGATAAAAAATCTTATTCAAAAAATTTTTTTGTCAAAATCTTTATATTATATTTGTTTGAAAATCTAAAACCAATATTATGAAAGCAGCAAATTTTATATTAGCAATATTCATTTCAAGCCTCTTTATGAATGCCTCCGCACAAAAAAACTTTAGATTAGAACAAACAATTAAACCCGGAGAATATTATTTTAATACAACAGATCTTTATTTCTTTGATGATGGAATAAACTGTTATTTATTACATAAATGTAATGATTTGGATAGTGTATTTGATACAAATGCAGAAGTAATAAAAGTCACAAAAGACCAAGAAGTCTCATATCAAGCATATTTATTTACAGACAACTATGAATATATTTATACAAGGTTTCAAGATAAAGTCGGCTGGATGAGAATTGAGATAGACCTAGAAAAAGACAAAAAAGAATTTCTCAAAACATTTTTGAATTGTGATCTATATAAACCTTTCAGCCAATACGTAGAAGTCGTGCCATTTAAAGAAAAAGATAAAGTATTTGTCTCAAATGCAGTAGATTGGTATATCCTAAACTTATCTACAAAAAAATCAGTAAAAATTGGCACAAAAAAAGGCAAATTCCAAGCTTGCCAAATGTTGTACCCCAAAAATTGTGTAAAATGTTACATTGACTTAGGTTGGGGCGAGGAAATTTATTTCGATTCAAATGGAAAAAAGAAAAAAGTAAAAAACAAATAAAATATTGTTAATAAATTGTAAGTTTTAAGATTGCTGAATCGAAAAAATAATTTAACTTTGCGGCAATTATAAATCTTTTAATAATGTCTGAAACGAACGAACGAATTATACAAGTAAACATTGATGAACAAATGAGATCTGCATACATTGATTATTCAATGTCTGTAATTGTTTCAAGAGCTTTACCAGATGTTAGAGACGGTTTGAAGCCAGTACAAAGAAGAGTATTATTTGGAATGAACGAAATAGGTCTTCACTACAATAAACAGCACAGAAAATCTGCACGTATTGTCGGTGATGTATTAGGTAAATTCCACCCTCACGGAGACAGTTCGGTTTATCTGGCTATGGTTAGAATGGCTCAGCCTTGGTCGCTTAGATACAATCTTGTTGACGGTCAAGGTAACTTTGGTTCAATGGACGATGACGGTCCTGCTGCTATGCGTTATACAGAAGCAAGGTTAACTAAAATATCAGATTATCTTTTATCAGATATTGACAAAAATACTGTTGACTTTCAGCCGAACTTTGACGAAACTATGGAAGAACCAACTGTTCTGCCTACAAGAGTTCCAAATCTACTAATAAATGGGACAACTGGTATAGCAGTTGGTATGGCTACTAATATGCCACCTCACAACCTTACTGATACAATAAATGCAATTATAGCATATATTGATGACAATAATATTGATGATGACAAGCTAATTGAAATCATCAAAGCTCCTGATTTCCCTACAGGAGGCACAATTTATGGCTATCAGGGGGTTATCAATGCATATAAAACAGGAAAAGGAAGAGTTGTTATCAGAGCAAAACACAAATTTGAAGAAACTGCTTCTGGTAAACCAAAAATCATTTTTACCGAAATCCCATATATGGTAAACAAAGCCAATGAAATCGCTAAAATAGGCGAATTGGCTAATAGCGGAAAAATAGATGGTATAGTTTACGCCAACGATGAGTCTGACAGAAATGGTATCAGAGTTGTTATTACACTTAGTCGTGATGCGAATCCGAATGTTGTATTAAATAAAATTTTCAAGTACACTCAATTTCAAACTTCTTTTAGTGTTAACAATATTGCTCTTGTAAAAGGAAGACCACAACTATTAACATTAAGAGACCTAATATCAAATTTCGTTGAGCACAGAATGGATGTTATTATCCGCAGAACAAAGTTTGAACTAGAAAAAGCGGAAAAAGATGCCCATATATTAGAAGGTTACCTCATTGCTCTCGATCATCTTGACGAAATAATAGCTCTTATACGAAATTCTAAAGATCCAGAAGAAGCCAAAATTGGCTTGATGACAAACTACAATTTATCTGATCTTCAGTCTGCTGCGATTCTAAAAATGCAATTGCAAAGACTTACCGGAATGGAGCGTGATAAAATTAAAAGAGACTATGAAGAGTTAATGAAATTCATCACTTACCTAAAAGAAATTTTAGCTGACGAAAATCTAAGACTTAAAATTATCAAAGAAGAATTAGAAGAAGTAAGAGATAAATTTGGTGACGAAAGAAGAACAGACATAGTGCTTGAAGCTCACGAATTCAATCCCGAAGACTTTTATGCTGACGAAGACGTTGTTATTACTATATCAAACCTTGGATATATGAAACGTACAGCTCTTTCTGAATACAAATCTCAAAATAGAGGCGGTAAGGGTGTCAGAGGAGTTGCTACGAGAGACCAAGACTTTATCAGATACATTTATATAGCTTCAATGCACAATACTCTGTTGCTTTTTTCTGACAAAGGCAAATGTTATTCTCTGAAAGTTTACGAATTACCTGAAGGTGGTAAAAACACAAAAGGTAGGCATATTCAAAACTTATTGAGAGTTGATGCAGATGAAAAAATAATTGGCTATTTGAATGTTAAAAATCTTAACGACGAAGAATATATAAATAGTCACTACATAGTGATGGCAACAAAACAAGGTCTGGTTAAGAAAACATTACTCTCTAAATATGCTAATGTTAGAGCAAATGGCATCATTGCATTCAAAAAAAATGAAGACGACCAACTATTGACAGTTAAATTAACAGACGGCGAAAACTTCATTATTGTTTCTACTAACAATGGTAAGACTGTAAAATTCCACGAATCTCACGTAAGAGCAACAGGAAGAAACTCAATGGGTGTTCGAGGTATATCACTTAGTGGAGACGACCATGTTATCGGAATGGTTTGTACATCTAATCAGGATGAACATCTTTTGGTAGTTGCAGAAAAAGGAATTGGTAAACGTTCTGTTATATCAGACTACAGAACTACCAATAGAGGTGCCAAAGGTGTAAAAACAATGAAAGTGTCAGAAAAAACTGGCAAAGTAGTTGCAATAAAAGATGTAACTGACGACGATGACTTGATGATAATGACACAGAAAGGTATAACAATTCGTCTTGCTGTTTCTGATTTACGTGTTATGGCACGTGCAACTCAAGGTGTTAAACTTATTAATCTTGGTAAAAATGATGCAATTGCTTCTGTGGCAAAAATTAAAGACGGAGCAATACAACGTCAACAAGAAGAATCAGAAACTCATCTATATGACGAAAACGAAGATTTCGAAGTAGAAGTGAATGAAGAAGAAACTGATAAGGAAAACAACAACAATCAAACTGAAAATAATCAGGAAAAACAAGATACTGAAGACAAAGAATAAAAACAAAAAAAACTATTAAAATAAAAAAAATGAAAAAAATTCTTTTTATTGTTTTTGCAACAATTATTATATCAGGAACTAATAGTTTCGCTCAGAACGGAGATTATGATTATCTCGTAAAAAAAATAGAAAAAAGTAACGCAGATCTACAAAACCCAAAGAAAACAGAAAAATATAAATATTGGGCAAAGAGAGCAAAATTATTTATGGATGCATATACAGTAAATACTAAATATTTAGTAGCTGGTATGGACGTTACTTCTCTCAATTTGATAGGTATTACTGAAAGTTCACCTACTCCATATTATGGAAAACCAATATCAAAAGAAACAGATGGAGATTTCACTGTATGGAATTATCCAAGAGTAAAAATTTATGTAAAAGATAACGCTATTGATCACTGGGAAGACACACAGCCTATTGATACCTCTGCATTATTAAAATCCTACGAAGCATATAAAAAAGCTATTAAGCTTGATGCCAAAGGTAGTTATGTTAAAAAAAGATCTACAAAAGAAGAATTGCTTGCTCTTCGCGATGCAATGACAAACAAAGCTGTAGATTATTTTACAGCTCAACAATACGACAAAGCAACTGAATATATTGCTAATGTTTTGGATTTATTCCAATATCCAAGATTGGAAACTGATTCCGCAGAAATAGGGGCAGTATATTATTACGCTGGAATATTTGCTTATAATGCTAAACAACCCGAAAAATCCAAAACATATCTTTTAAAAGCTATAGAAAACAATTATGACATTGGAACTTGTTATCAATATGTTGCTCAAATATACTATGAAGAAAATGATAGCACAAGTGCAATCAAATTTCTTGAAGATGGTGCAGTAAAATACCCACAAGAAACTAAAATCATATATAGCCTGATTGACTATTATGCTCCTCGTGGTGAATATGACAAAGCATTTGAATATATTGACAAAGCAATAGAAATGACTCCTGATTTAGCAGTTTTATATATTGTAAAAGCTAGCTCATATCAAAAAATATATGAAAGTTTGCAAGATAAATATTTTAAATTACTCAAAAATGCAGACTCTCTTGACCAATTATCTTTCCGTGTTAGAAATAATCCAACTGAACAAAAGAGAGTAAAAGCAGAAGAAAATGAAATTTTGGAAAATCAAATTCCTAATTTAGAAAAACAATTGCAAGAATATTTTGACAATACAATTCAATCATACAAAGACGGTATTGCAAAAGAAGAAAATGCAGACTATTACTATGCTATTTCATTCTTCTATTATAAAAATGGCGTTTTAAATACTGTGAATTCTAGTAACCTGAAAAAATTGGGTAAATATATCAAAAAACTAAAAGATAATTCAACAACTTATTTTCAAGAAGCAAAAGTTTACGGAGAAAAAGCTTATGATATTAATCCAAAAGACACTTATACTTTAGACTTGCTTTCTAAAATTTACTATAGACTTCAAATGTATGACAAATCAACAAAAATGAAGAAAGAAATTGCAGATTTAAAAGCAACAACTGAATAGAGTTGAACAACAAAAAAAAGCCCCAATCGGGGCTTTTTTTTGCTGTATATTTTATAAATCTAACTTGTGAATTACCAATCCGCTTCTTAGCTTTGGTTCAAACCAAGTTGTCTTTGGTGGCATAATATTGCCAGTATCTGCAATTGTCATCAACTGTTCCATTGTTACAGGATAAAGAGCAAATGCTACTGCCATTTCTCCACTATCTACTCGCCTTTTCAATTCTCCAAGACCTCTTATTCCACCTACAAAATCAATTCTTTTATCTCTACGCAAATCTTCGATTCCAAATAATGGTGTCAATACTTTGTTTGAAAGTATTGTTACGTCTAATACGCCAATCGGATCATTATCATCATAAGTATCTGAATGAGCTGTTAATGAATACCATTTCCCATCTAAATACATAGAGAAATTGTGCAATTTTTCGGGAGTATAGGTATTTTCCCCTATTTCTTCCACGTCAAAACTTTCTTTGAGCATTTCAAGAATTTCTTCTTTGCTATGTCCATTAAGGTCTTTGATTACACGATTGTAGTCGATAATCTTCAACTGATCAGCAGGGAAATGAACTGCCATAAAGAAATTATATTCTTCGTTGCCAGTATGATTTGGATTCTTTTCTTTTCCTTCTTTTCCGATAATTGCAGCTGCTGCAGTACGATGGTGTCCGTCAGCAACATAGGTATATGGAACTTTAGTTGCAAAAAGTTCTTCGATACGTTTATTTTTCTCGGCGTCTGTTATTGTCCAAAAATGATGTCCAAAACCGTCTTCTGCAACAAAATCATAATCAGCTGCGTGTTCTGTAACCCACTTTTCTATTATCTCATCTATTTCTGCAACCGGACGATAAGCAAAGAAAACAGGTTCTACATTAGCATTTGTGTATCTGATAATATGAGTTCTGTCCAACTCTTTATCAGGTCGTGTAAGCTCATGTTTTTTTATAATGCCATTGAAGTAATCTTCTACTGAAGCATTTGCTACAATACCGTATTGTGTGCGCCCTTCCATTGTCTGAGCATAGATATAAAAGTGAGGTTCGTCGTCTTGAACAAGCCATTCGTTTTCAATAAACATTTGGAAATTTTTTCTTGCCTTTTCATATACTACATCACTGTGAATATCTGTTCCTTGAGGTAAATCAATTTCAGCACGAGTGATATGTAACAATGCTCTTGGTTTTCCATTTGCCATTTCTGCGGCTTTTTCGCTATTCATAACATCGTAAGGCAAAGATGCTACTTCTTTCGCAAATTCTGTCGGTGGTCTTAATCCTTTAAATGGTTTTACTATTGCCATAATTTCTATTTTATAGTTATTAATTCACAATTTATAATTAAGCTAAGTAAATTTAATCTAATATTTATCAAGAACTTTGTTCCTCTCAATTATCAATTATAAATTCTCAATTATATTTTATTTTTTATTTTTAGTTTAGAAGTTCTAATAATAGATGTTAATAATTTCATAATTTCTGATAAATCATTATTTATAGATTCAAATTCCGATTTATTCAAATATTCTGATTCAATTAATAATTCAAGCCAATACTGTAATTCTCCGGCTTCTTTTAACGCAATTGATAATTTATGTATGAAATCAGCATTTGATTCAGCATTTTGTGATTCTCGAATATTTGCTCCAATAGAAGTGCCACTTTTTAATAATTGTTTTGACAATACAAACTCTTTTCTTTCATTAGTAAGCACTTTTATAATTTTACAATTCTAACACCAAAATTGAAACTCAAATCAACAACTTTATTTTCTTTCATTATCAATAAAAATTTTCCTTTTAAGAATCAAAAACTTTGTTCCTCTCAATTATCAATTATCAATTATCAATTATCAATTATAATTATTAGTTTACTTTAAATTTAGTATTACCTGTTTTGAAAAAATCAACTATTTGATTTGCAGCTGCTAATCCTGCATTTATATTTGCTTCTTTTGTTTGAGCACCCATCTTTTTAGGTGTAAAAAAGAATCTGCCTTCAAACTTTTCTTTGAATGTATCAGCACAATCTGGTGCAATATCCGAAATATATCTCAAATCTGAACGTTCTTCCATTATTTTCAGCAATTCTTCTTCGTTGATTATTTCTTTTCTTGCAGTGTTGATAAGAACTGCATCTTTGGGCATACTTTTTATCAATTGGTAATTTATACTTTTCTTTGTTTGTTCTGTTGCAGGTATATGCAATGAAACATACTGACAAGTTTTGAAAAGTTCTTCTGTTGAACCAACTGCTTTAACACCGTCAGCTTCAATCTTCTCAGCCGAAACAAATGCATCATAAGCGTAAACATCCATTCCGAATCCTTTTGCTATTCTGGCAACATTTCTTCCAACATTTCCATAAGCAAGAATACCAAGTTTTTTGCCTAACAATTCTGTTCCCGGCTTACCATTAAAAAGGTTACGTGCCATATAAACAGCCATACCGAAAACCAATTCTGCTACAGCATTTGAATTTTGTCCTGGAGTGTTCATTACTACAATATTTTTTGCAGTTGCTGCCTGAAGGTCAATATTATCATAGCCTGCTCCACCTCTTACGATGATTTCAAGGTTTTGAGCAGCGTCTATAACTTCTTTTGTAGCTTTATCGCTTCTGATAATCAAGGCATTAACGTCTTTTACTGCTGCAATCAAATCATCTTTTGATTCATATTTTTCAAGTAACAAAAATTCGTTTCCTGATTCCTCAACTATTTTTTTTATTCCTTCTACAGCTTCTTTTGCAAAAGGTTTTTGTGTTGCTACTAATATTTTTTTCATAATTGTGCTTTTTAGTATTAAAAAACTAATTTTATATGTAATTAAACTACAATTTCTTGCGAAACTGTAGTTTAAATTTTCAATTGAAATTTTTATTTATTCGTAAAATTTTTCAATTGTTTATAAAGTTGGATTTTAAACGTTTCTTTCAAATTCATTCATTGCTTCTACCAATGCTTTTACACTTTCCAAAGGCAATGCATTGTAGATAGATGCACGAAAACCACCTACAGATCTGTGTCCTTTCACACCTATAAAATTTTTTGCTGTTGCAAATTCTAAAAATTTAGCTTCCAATTCTTTGTAATCTTCTTTCATTACGAAAGTTACATTCATTCTTGAACGGTCTTTTGCATCAGGAACTTTTGCAACAAATATTTTGCTGCTGTCAATTGCATTATACAATAAATTGGCTTTTTCAATATTTCTGCGTTCGATTTCTTTTACGCCTCCTTGTTCTTTTATCCATTTGAGAGTTTGAAGTGTTGCAAAAACATTCATTGCTGGAGGTGTATTAAACATTGAACCTTTTTCTACGTGTGTAGAATATTTCAACATTGTAGGAATAGCTCTGTCAACTTTATTCAACATATCGTCTTTTATAATTACAAAAGCAACACCTGCCGGACCGATATTTTTCTGAGCGCCACCGTAAATCATAGCGTATTTTGAAACATCAACAGGACGACTCAACATATCTGATGACATATCTGCTACCAAAGGAATTGGTGATGATAAATCTTCACGAATTTCTGTGCCTGCAATTGTATTATTTGTTGTAATGTGCATATAATCTGCATCTGTAGGAATTGTATAACCACGTGGAATAGATGTGTATCCATTATCTTTTGAACTTACAACTTCCACTTCGCCGAAAAGTTTTGCTTCTTTGATGGCTTTACTTGACCAAGCTCCTGTGTCAAGATAAAATGCCTTTTTATTCAGCAAATTATATGGAACCATTGCAAATTGCATACTTGCACCACCGCCTAAATATAAAACGTGGTATCCTTCTGGTACATCAAGAAGTTCTTTCATTAGGCTTTGTGCTTCTTTCATTACTGCATCAAATTCCTTACTCCTATGAGATATTGACATTATCGAAATACCTGTACCCGCAAAATCTTCAATTGCTTTTATAGTTTCTTCGTAAGTATAATCAGGAAGTATTGAAGGACCTGCATAAAAATTATGTACTTTTTTCATAAGTTTTACTATTTTTAATTTGTTAATTTTTTTTGCTAATATATAAACTTTGTTACAAAAATTGAATCTTTTTTTGAATAAAAAAATGATTTAAAACAGAAAAAATGAAGCAAGAATATTATTCAAACGCAACGAATAATATAATTACAGAAAACATAGAAGCTTAAGAAAAAAACTTATTGTGAAAACTCCTTATTACGCTATTGTTAAATGATTTGAAATTAAAGCTGAATTTTGTTATTAATGAATACAATACTAAGTTTACATGTGTATTGCCGAATGACGACACAAAATCAAATAAAGTAAATTTTTTAAAGAAAAATACTTTGCATTTTAAAAATAAAGATTTTATATTGCAAAAAATTAATACAAGTTATCATAAACAACCTTGTAAAATATGACATTTACGGATTTTAAACCATAAAAAATAAACAAAATGAGAATAAAATATTTTTTAAGTATTGGAATTATTATGCCATTATTAATAATTCTCACAGGTTGTCCAATGGAATGTGTTGCTCCATATACCATAAAACAAAAAATCACAATTTTACCACAAAATGATACTATTCATGTAGGAGATACTCTAAAATTTTCTACATCTTTTGATGCATTTTATACTGCGTATGATAAAAATGTAGATATTTCGGATAAAGAAATCAATTTGAAATGTTATATATCAAGTTTTAATAATTCAGATTACAGTCCATTTTATACAGATACAGATATATTATCTAATGGAATTGAGAATTTTGATTTTTCTCTAAAAAAGGGGATAATCAAAAATTCAGATATTATTTATGATGATGAGGCTGGATCTAATAGAGAGTTCTATTATGAATTGAATAATGATAAATTTGAATTAGAATTAGAAATAATAGCAAAAGAACCGGGAAATTATATATTGGATTTATTTTCTAACGAATATTTAGAATATCCTGCAAAATATTGCGAAAAAAATTTTGATTTTAGTTACTATTTTGAAATAACAGATAAACACTTATTAAATGATTTTTATAAAGGAATACATAGTAAAAACACTTTTTATGCTTTTGTTGTTGTAGAATAACAGCAATTCCGCAAGAAAAGAAAATTAATTTTAGAAGTTTTTTACCAAATTCTTAGTTTTTTTTTATTAGGGCGGCCGGGCGGGCTTTCCGCTTGTAGTCCCCTCGTCTGCGGCGGCAAAAACTAACAGGCTACAAAGATTTTCGCTCAGACCACTCAACTCTTGTAGCCTGAGTTTTGCACGCCGCAGAACATCGGGGAGCTACCGCTGCTATCCCTGCCGCTCGCAATGCGAAT
>Ga0114934_10002995_pt1 | contig 10640 bp, 5 predicted proteins | sample 4SBtaG_2_FD_99695 | JGI IMG/M metagenome (GOLD analysis project Ga0114934, IMG submission 99695) | Deep subsurface microbial communities from Kolumbo volcano to uncover new lineages of life (NeLLi) - 4SBTROV10_white metaG | ecosystem: Environmental > Aquatic > Marine > Volcanic ...
ATAATTTAACTGTGCTTTCCCGTTTGTCTTTGAGATTAATAACCCAGAACGCAGCCCAGACAAATGCGGAAGAAAGAGCAAGCAAATCGCCCCAAAAACTACTGAAACTTATATTTGAAAAATGCCCTTTGGTAATAATTACAAACACACCGAAAAATGCAATAAGCATTCCGATAACAGTATTGATTTTCATTTTCTGCTTGAAAACAATTGACGATAAAATTGCAATGGCAATAGGCCAAGTAAAATTAACTGCTTGTGCTTCTTGTGCCGGCAGCAAGGAATATGCTTTGAATAAAATTAAATAATATAGGAAAGGATTGATAAAGCCCAACAAAGCATTTCGCGGAAATTTACTTAAAGCAAATATTTGTTTTGCCGATGTTTTTTTTTGAAATTGTATTATTACAAACAATACGCAAGTGCTTGTTGCTGAAGCAAAAAATAAGAGCTGTGCAAAAGATAATCCACGCAAACTTATCTTAAATGCAGAAGCCACAGTTGACCAAAGTGCAACAGCACCAAGTGCAAAAATCAAAGATTTTTTATCATTGTTTAATTTCATATTCTAAAAATTACTAAAAAATAAATTTTAAAAAATATCTTTGAAAGATAATTCTTGTCATAATATTTTCTCTTTTTAGTTTGTTGCTTTGTGAAACTTTGTACATGCTTTGTGGTTCTTTGTGTAATTTCTTAAAATAAGCTGTAACACAAAGTTACACAAAGAAGCACAGAGAACCACAAAGATTATAAAAATGACTCTATAATATTGCCACTCAAATATTTTTTTTCACAGATTCGTATTGAGGATTCTGTCCACGGGACTCTGTGAGTGAATAATTTCTAATTTGCGATTTATCGCACTATTGGATTTTTTGAAACATTTTTTTCAGAAATTTGTATTATCAAAACTAAATGAAAAAAGCATTTGATTATTTACTTAATTGTGATTAAGATTAAATAATTAAAAAGAGGTATTAAAATGAATTTTAACTTAAATAAACTTACAGTAAAAGCACAGGAAACTTTGCAGAATGCAATTGAGATTGCACAAAACTACAACAACCAAATTGTAGAACCGGAGCATATTCTCGCTGCACTTTTGCAGGGGAATGATAATGTGGCAGTTTCGGTTTTACAAAAAATAGGAACTGACATAAATAGAATACGAATCAAGCTTGGAGAATTATTAGAGAAATTACCAAAAGTATCGGGGACAGGAATTGGAAATCAACAGCTTTCGCGTATTTGCGGAGATTTGTTGGATAATGCAGCCAAAGAAGCAAACGGTTTGAAGGACGAATATGTTTCAAACGAACATATCTTACTTGCTTTCACGACAATTAGCGGAAAAGCTTCGGACTTGCTGAAAGAACAAGGCGTTAAAAAAGAAACGATTCTTTCCGCACTTCAAGATATTCGTGGAAATCAGAGAATTACATCACAGAATCCCGATGATACGTATCAATCATTAAAAAAATACGGACGAGACTTAAATGAACTTGCAAAGCAGAATAAACTGGACCCGGTAATCGGGCGTGATGAAGAAATTAGAAGAGTGCTGCAGGTACTTTCGCGGAGAACAAAAAACAATCCTGTTTTAATCGGAGAGCCGGGCGTGGGAAAAACAGCAATTGCCGAAGGCTTGGCGCACAGAATTGTTTCCGGTGATGTTCCTGAAAACTTAAAAACAAAAAGAATCGTGTCACTTGATATGGGTTCTCTTGTTGCAGGTGCACAGTTTCGCGGACAATTTGAAGAAAGGCTGAAAGCTGTTATTAAAGAAGTTCAACAGGCAGAAGGAGAAATAATTCTTTTTATTGACGAAATACATTTGCTTGTCGGTGCGGGGAAAACTGAAGGTGCAATGGACGCTGCTAATATTCTTAAGCCTGCACTTGCTCGAGGCGATTTGCACGCAATCGGGGCAACAACATTAAATGAATACAAAAAATATATTGAAAAAGATTCTGCTTTGGAACGAAGATTCCAACCGGTAATAATCGACGAACCGAGTGAGGAAGATGCAATTTCAATTCTCAGAGGTTTACGTGAAAGATACGAAGTTCATCACGGAGTAAGAATTAAAGATGGTGCAATCGTAGCAGCAGTGCAGCTTTCAAGCCGTTATATATCCGATAGATTTTTGCCTGATAAAGCTATTGACTTAATAGACGAATCAGCTTCAAAATTAAGAATTGAAATTGATTCTCTGCCTGAAGAACTCGATAATTTAGAACGAAGAATAAAACAATTGGAAATTGAACGGGAAGCATTAAAACGTGAGACGGACGATGCATCTGCAAACAGATTAGAAGAATTAGAGTCCGAGCTTGCTAATCTCACCGATGAGCAATCAAAATTAAAAAGTCAGTGGGCATTGGAGAAAGGACGCATACAAAAAATAAGAAAAATGAAGAGCGATATTGAAGCGGCAAAAGCTGAAGCCGACAAATATGAGCGTGAAGGGAATCTCGGTAAAGTGGCAGAACTGAGATACGGCACAATTACCGAATTAGAGAAGCAGCTTAAGATAGAAAGCGAAGAATTAGAAAAAGTTCAAAAGGAATCCGGCGGAACACTTTTGAAAGAAGAAGTTGATGCGGAAGATGTTGCCGAAGTTGTAGCTAAATGGACGGGTATTCCGGTAAGCAGAATGTTGGAAAGCGAACGGAGTAAATTGATTAGAATGGAAGGTGAACTGCACAAACGGGTTATCGGACAAGAAGATGCCGTTAAAGCTGTTTCGGATGCAATACGCAGATCGCGTGCAGGATTGCAGGATTCCAACCGCCCGATAGGCTCATTTATTTTTCTCGGAACAACCGGCGTGGGGAAAACCGAACTTGCACGTGCTTTGGCGGAATTTCTTTTCAATGATGAGCATTCGATGATACGAATTGATATGTCCGAATATATGGAAAAGTTTTCCGTTTCGCGTTTGATTGGTGCACCTCCCGGATATGTTGGTTACGAGGAAGGTGGACAATTAACCGAAGCTGTTAGACGCAAGCCTTATTCCGTTGTGCTTCTTGATGAAATTGAAAAGGCACATCCTGACGTGTTTAATGTTCTGCTTCAGGTTTTGGACGACGGACGCTTGACGGACAATCAAGGACGAACTGTAAATTTCAAGAATGTGATAATAATTATGACATCAAATCTCGGAGCAAATTTAATACAGGAAAAACTTTCTCAGTTTAATGAAAGCAACGCTGAGGAATTGCTCGGGGAATTAAGAATACAGTTAAGCGATTTATTGAAGAAAACAATTCGTCCGGAATTCCTGAACAGAATTGATGATGTTATCCTTTTCAAACCATTGTTGAAATCGGAGATGAAAGATATTCTTGATATTCAATTACGCGGATTAAAAAGTATGCTTAGTAACAAAAACATTAGTTTGGAATTATCAGAATCGGCAGAAGAATTTTTAACGGAAATAGGTTACGATGTAAACTATGGAGCTCGTCCGCTAAAAAGAGTAATTCAAAAGTATTTGATAAATCCGCTTTCGACTGAAATATTAATGGGAAATTTTGTAAATGGAGATACGGTTTTTGTGGAACGGGACGAACAAATGAAATTAAAGTTCACAAAAATAGACTAAGTTCTAATTAACCGCCGTGACGGAGAGCATTTTTAGAACAAACTGTTATCCCGTCCGGCAGATGCCGGAATATTCGGGATTTCATTCATTTACTGAGATGCTGAAAAAATTTCAGCATGACAGTACTTTTTGCGTTGAGCCGAGCCTTTTTTATAAATCACGAATGCTGTATAAGTTAGAACTTAAATAATTTGATATTATATTAAAAATAAATTGCCCTGCTGATTTGCAGGGCAATTTTTGATTTAGAAAATATTCTTTATTTCAAAGAAGCTTTAAGCATCCAAATATTTTTTTCCGCTTCAAGAATATAACGGCTCAATAAATCGGTCGTTCCAATATCTGTCAACTCATCGGCTTTATTAAAAATTGCTTTAGCTTCGTTAACAAGGAATTCAATATTAGCAAGTGCGGTTGTAATTGCCTCAGTTTCATCAGAAATATTTTTTGCAACTTGCAGTTTTGCAGCAGCAATGTAGTCTTCAAAAGTATGGAGTGGTGTTGCTCCAAGCATTCTTATTCTTTCGGCAATTTCATCCACATCAAGTGCGGATGCTGTGTAAAGTTCTTCCAATTTTACATGCAGATTAAGAAACTGCTGACCAACAATATTCCAATGCAGTCCTCTAATATTTTGGTAATAAATTTGATTGTCCGATAAAAATCCATTTAAGAGATTTATCATTTCCGATTCATTTGCTGTGTTTTTCATTTCATTATTCATTTTGTTTTTCCTTTGTTTACTTAATTATTTTTATTTTCAATTATAATATGTTCTCTTTGCCCATATAATTCAAATTTATTATATTTATATAATGATAAATATAAATTATGGCATTAACTATGAATCTACAACAAATTGAATATTTATTATCGTTAAACAAGCACAGAAATTTCAGCTCGGCGGCGGAAGCTTCTTTTGTTACACAACCAGCAATGACAATTCAAATCAAAAAACTTGAAGATGAACTGGGTGTTGTTTTATTCGATAGAACAAAAAAACCGCTTATGGTTACCGATGTTGGCAAAGAAATAATAAACCAGGCAGGAACAATATTACGAGAAATTCATAAAATAAAAGATATAGCCGATTCGTTTAATTCGGATTTATCGGGAAAATTAAAAGTCGGAATTATTCCCACAATTGCCCCTTACCTGATTCCGTTATTTATTAATTCGTTTGCGGAAAAATATCCGGGAATTATTCTTGATATTCAGGAAGCCATTACCGATGATATTCTTGCTTCATTAAAAGAAGGTGAAATTGATGTTGGCATAATTGTTACACCATACGCAATGAAAGGCATTATCAGCGAACCGCTTTATTACGAAAAATTTTTCGCGTATGTATCCAAAGAACATCCGCTTTATAAAAAGAGAAAACTTGAAACTACGGATATTGACTTAAATGATGTTTGGCTTTTAAAAGAAGGGAATTGTTTTCGAAATCAAATAATAAACATCTGTTCTTCCGAGCAGAAGGAAGTTGTTCATAGCAACTTCCAATACGAAAGCCTTTCTATTGATGCACTAATCAGAATTGTCGAAAACAGAAAAGGTTTTACAGTAATACCCGAACTCGCCGTAAACGATTTGGATGATAAAAAGAAAGAATTAGTAAAACCATTTAAAGGATTTATTCCCGAACGTGAGGTGAGTCTTATTGTTGAAAGGAATTTTTTAAAAAAGCGTTTGATTGACAAACTGAAAGCAGAGATAACAAATTCAATTCCCCGAAAGATGAAAAAGTTAGTCGGAGACCTGATTGACACGGCAATTTAATGTCTATTCAACTCTTTATATTTGAAATTTCAATAATTAGATATTATTAACCGGTATCAACTTTTTGTCGTTTGTTTTTAATATCGCTTCTTATTTTTTTGTTTTGCAATCGCTTTTCAACAGAAGCTTTTGTCGCTTTTGTCGGTTTTCGTTTTTTGGGTCTTATTGATGCCTTTTCAATTAAACCATACAGTTTTTTTATCGCAGCTTTCCGGTTTGCTTCGCGCGTGCGGTGATTGGATGCTTCAATTATCAAAACGTTTTCCGACGTTAATTTAGACGGAGCAAGCTTTTTAATTTTGTTTAAAACATAATCATCCAATAATGAATCTTTTAAGTCATATCGTAAACGAACAGCAGTATAAACTTTGTTTTTATTTTGTCCTCCCGGACCTGATGAACGAAAATATTCAAAAACAAATTTGTTCTCATCAATTGAAATATTTTTGTCATTTCCCATCATAAATATTTTTATAATTTTTTAAAACCAATTTTACAATCCCGATAATCTTTTGTCCAATTTGATATTTGGAAATTTTTTCTTTAGTAATAATACAATTTTTTTTGCTTTTCCCTTGAAACCGTAACTCAACTCATACAACGCCCTGTAGCTGAAAGCGTTTATTATTGTCTGCTCGATAACATCTGTATATTTATTGCGTAGCTTTGGAAAACGAATTGAATCGGTCAATTCGGGAGCTGTGATGTAGCCGGATTTTTTCGTCAGCAATAACAAATAATTATATGGTACAAGATGGTATCCGCTCGGGACTGAAAGTTCACCCTTTCTAATTTCGTTGTTGTACAATTCAGGGGCAATAAAAACATCGCCTTTGTGTGTGGTAAGTAAATCGGTAATTATCGCCTTGTAATATCTTTCCAATAAATTAGGATTAAACTTTTCATTCCGCTCAAACGGCTGTAATGCTTTTAAAAATCCTTTTACATCAGTTTTCATACTATCCAAAATTCCGGGGTAATCCGTTTCCAACTGATGATAATACCACGAACGGCGAAGAAGCTCTTTATCTATAACCGTAACATCGCGTCTGTAATTTTCAACCAATCTAAAATAATATGAAGCGGAAACCCAATAATCCCACTGATAACTGAGTATTAATGAATTTTCCGGCACAGAGTTCAATATTTGCTTTGTGTAATCTTTGTAAATATACTCATTGCTTTGATCATCCCCTTTGTAATTAAAACCCATTTGAACAAGAGGAATTAAAAAAAATATAACAAAAATTGCGATGTTACTAATTTTCCCTTTATTCAAATTGTACATATAAACAAAGCCGAATGAACTGACAAATATTAACGAAATATATGCGAGTAGAAAATACGAATCGATATCGTTAATATCATAATTAATTGAATACGAAACCGTAGCGATAAATGTTATAAGCAAAAAATAAAACATTTTTCTGAATTTCTTAAAACTGTAAACGAACCCCAATAAAATTACAAGTCCGGCAATTGAGCCACTAAATTCGGAAGGGAGATTTGAAACAAAATAAGCGAGCTGTTTCTTTGCAGCAGCAGATGAAGCAAACAACCAAACTCGGTATTGTGCTCCGGTAAAATGTCGCCAAAAATTTTCAAAATTAACAGGGTGTCCCCAATTAAGCAAAGGATTCTGCGATGAACGAATCGGTAGATATAAATAAATCAGCAACAGTACGGGGATAAAAGCAGCAATCATTTTTAAATTAAGTTTGATTCCTTTTACACTAAACCGATTACCTGAATAAAATAAAAAAGCAATTCCGGGTAGAATCAAAATTGTAGTCATATGATTTGAAAAACTAAATGCAAGTGCTATAGAAAGAAAAAACCAATTGCGGTTATTGCCTTCTTTATCAAAGTAAGCTTTTAATAAAAAGAGAATAACAACATTTATCAAAAACAAATGGAGAGAATAAACTTCCACGGAAGTACTCTGCATCCAGAAAGTTTTACTAAAAGCAAGTATCAAACCGGATGCGGAGGCTGATGAAATCAACAGCGATTTACTTTTCTGATTTTCATTTCCTGCTTGAGTTTGGGCAATATTCTTTTTCTTTTTTTTAGAAATATTTTTCTGCTGCTGCAATGGAATATTAGAAAGCATCAAATAAGCACTTTTTGTAAAAATCCATATTGCCAAACTTGTAAATACAGCAGCAAGAAGATTTGCTTTAAAAATTGCGGTAAACGGCAGCGGTATTAATTGCCACAAATACCCAAGCATAGTAAACAGCGGATAACCGGTCGGATGCGCAATTCCTAGTGTAATCTGCACAGTAGCAAGTTCGCCGGAATCTATATTAACAACACTTGGAGCAATTGTTGTTAAATAAACTATGAATACAAATAATGCAGTCAATCCAAAATAATACTTTAAATAAAATGCTTTAATCCGTTCCATCTAATATAATATTAAATATTTCATAATTTGATTTTGTAATTTTACCTATTTTTGAAATAAATTGTTTTACGTTGTTAATACTTAAAAAATCCGCGACTAACTTTATTTCATTTTCGTTTGTACTTAAAATGGAATTACGCTTGTTTAAACAATTCTGCAAAGATAATTCAACATTTTTCAAAAAAACATAATTAATTTTTAGCTGTTTAATCAGTTCTTTTTGTTCGCCGTATCTGCAAAAATATGTAATTTTTTCAAGAAGACTTTTTTTACTTAATTTAATTATTAAATCGGGATTTTTTATGAGCAAAAATGAAATTATAAAGTTTATATAGGTCAATCCGCCCCAACCGTTTTTGATATCAATTGTACCGAGGAATATTGAATTATGTTTGTCTCGCAATGACTTAATCATAGCAAGCATTTCCGTGCGTACATTTCCAATATCAAGCGTTTTTATTCTATGGTGAAAAACGGAAAAGAATTCGGAAAACAAATTCGAATTACCGCAAATAATTTCAATTTTAAGTAACGACTGAAATTCCCAAACCCTTGCTCTGTCAGTAAAATATTCCTTGTAGCTTTCCAAATCCCAAGCAAGCGGAGATTTATTTCCTTCAGGTCTAAGACTGCAGTCAACTTCAAATATTGATAATTCAAGTTTGATGTTATTTAATAATTCCTGAAATTTATTTTGAACCGTTTCGTAATTATTAAAATTTCTTACCACAAAGATTAAATCAACATCGGACTTAAAACCCATTGATTTGGAACCGAAACTCCCCAGTCCGGCAATAAAATAGTCTGAACTTAAATTAAAAGATTCTGCAATTTCACTTATTTTAAACTTAATATATTTAGATAAAACATCAGACAATTTTGAATTGTTAATTAATCCCAATGTATATTGAACGGCAAGAATCAGTAGTAATTTTTTGGCAGATAATTCCGTGAAATATGCGTCAATGTTTTTGGCAAAAACAAATCTTGATAATAATAACTCCGTAAACTCTTTATGCGATTTTAATATATCTACTGATAATTCGGAAAATTCACAAATGGTTAACACTCTTTTTAAAAACTTACCGTCTAAAAGTTCACGATATATAATAGAAGGTATTTCTGTGGTACTAATCAATTTTGCAAAGTTTTCAAGTACAATATCCGGTTGTTTGGACTTAATAAGATAGCGCAGAAGATTTGGTATTAATTTCCCGAATAATTCTGCAGTTTTATTATCAAACTTTTTTTGCCCTGTTAAATCAGTACCTTCCGCAAGATACCGGAGATTAATAAATGCACGTTGTTTATTATTAAATATTTCATAATTTAAGTTATTCTTATTTATGGTATCGGTTTGATTCCCCGTTATATCGTTAAAAATCCGGCGAACATTTTCTCTGTGTTTTCTCAACAATGATTTAAACGATGTTATCGAAGGAATTGTTAAATACTTAATAAGCATTAGAACAATATCCACATCCTCCGGTATGCTGTGCGTTTGAGCATTGTTCAGCAACTGAAGGAAATGCTCGACTCTTCTGTAAAAAATGTATGCGACCGTCAACTTTTCCGCTTCATCGTTGCTAAGAAAATTGTATTTTCGCAATTTCCTAACGGCAGTAAGCGTTGTGCCTGTTTGCAGTTCCTTGTTTTTACCGCCATATATTAATTGCAGTGCTTGTACAGAGAATTCAATATCTCTGATACCGCCGGAAAACAATTTAATGTTTGAGCCATGTGATAGTTGTTTTTCAATATTTAATTTCATCTTTTTTATCTGTTCAGCGGGATGGCTTGAAAACGAATGCGGGTAAACATAAGGTGAAATATAATTTTTAAATGAATCAAATAATTCTTTACTGCCGCAGAGAAAATTAAGTTTAATCAGCATCTGCCTTTCCCAATCCTGACCTCGCGTTTCGTAGTATCTCTCATAGTCTGCAATAGTTCGTGTCAGCGGAGCATTTTTCCCATCCGGTCTTAATCGAAAATCAATTCTATATAAAAATCCGTTTGCCGTAAGTTCCGAAGCGGTTTTGATAAAAAGCTGTACTGTTTCGTTTAAAATTTCAAAATACTCAATGTTCCTTTTTGTTCCGATACGTGAATTTTTGTCAAAAAAAAGAATTAAATCCACGTCGGAACTATAGTTCAACTCACTGCCGCCAAGTTTACCTAGCGAAGCAAGGCTATATTTCCTTTTTGTATTCCGAATGTTGTGCTTCGTTAAAACAGAGCGGTAACAAATTTCAAAGAGTGAAGCAAGAATGCCGGATGCTGTAATTGATAATTCCTGAACGGTTTCCTCTAACTTTGAATTACCAAATATGTCCCGAAGTCCGATTGCAAGCATAATTTTACTTTTTAAGTTCCTCAGCATATTTGCTTTAGAATTAAATGATTGAAACTTATTGTTTATGTTGGAAATTTCCTTTGAAAGTAATGCTGGTGTTATTTCTTTTTTAAAATATTGTTGATTAAATAAATTATAAAGCAATTCAGGATTTCGTACGGCAATGTCCGTTAAATAATTGCTGCTTGCCGCAATTGCAATTGTAATTTCAAGGTGATGCGGATATTTAATCAGTTCACTTAAAAATAAAGTTCTGTTAAAAGTAGCGGAAATAATTCTGATTAAATTTGCTTCCGCTGACGGTGTGAAGTGATAATTATTAGCCTCTGTTTCAATTGCAGAAAACAGTTTTTCAAGTAGGTTTATCTTAATAAACCCGTTAGAAGATTTAATTAAATATTTAATTAGTGAATCGGAAATATTGTATGATTGCTTTTTAACCAACAGAAATTTGCCCTTGATAAAATCGTATAAAAAAT
>Ga0114934_10002997_pt1 | contig 10630 bp, 6 predicted proteins | sample 4SBtaG_2_FD_99695 | JGI IMG/M metagenome (GOLD analysis project Ga0114934, IMG submission 99695) | Deep subsurface microbial communities from Kolumbo volcano to uncover new lineages of life (NeLLi) - 4SBTROV10_white metaG | ecosystem: Environmental > Aquatic > Marine > Volcanic ...
GTAATGCGCATGCATATGAAGCGAATAAACTACTTGGAAATCCTAAGTCTAAAACCAGGTGGTAATCTTTATTTTGAATTAAAAAACGAGTTTGAAAGTTTGAAAAAAGACAAGAATTCTAATTGCCTTTTATGAAAATCTTTATATATTTGACAAATAATACCATCTGTTATTATAAATTTATAATTTTAAATTTGTTATCTCGCATATAAATAAAATTTGAAAATTATAAATATTAAAGATAATAAAATAATATAATAAATAATGACTACTATATCAAAATTAATTTTTATCATGGCAGCTAAAAACAATAATACTAAGATTGTCCATGATTATATAAGTACCGGTGCATACATCAATGTCAAGGATGAAGAAGGAGAAACAGCACTTCATTGGGCATCCTATAAAGGACATGCCGAGTGTGTCAGGCTCCTAATTGATACAGGAGCGGACTTCAATGTTAAGAATAAATCTGGATACACAGCACTTCATTGGGCATCCTATAAAGGACATACCGAGTGTGTTCAACTCCTCATTGGAACTAGAGCAGACTTGACAGTGCAGGACAAGGATGGCTGGACTGCACTCCATTGGGCATCTCAACAAGGCAAGGCCGAGTGTGTCAAACTCCTCATCGAGGCTAGAGCAGACTTGACAGTGCAGACCCAAGATGGCTACACAGCACTTAATTGGGCATCTGATAATGGTCATGCAGAGTGTGTCAAACTCCTCATCGGGGCTGGAGTGGATCTCAATGTACAGGACAAGAATGGCTACACAGCACTCCATTGGGCATCTAAATTTGGACATGTCGAGTGTGTCAAACTCCTTATCAGGGCTGGATCGGATCTCAATGTGCAGGACAAGAATGGCTACACAGCACTCCATTGGGCATCTGATAATGGACACAGCGAATGCGTTAACCTCATACTTGGGAACGTGGCAACAAAAATCCAATCTGTAATGCGCATGCATCTGAGGCGAATAAACTATTTGGAAATCCTAAGTCTAAAACCAGGTGGTAATCTTTATTTTGAATTAAAAAACGAGTTTGAAAGTTTGAAAAAAGACAAGAATTCTAATTGCCTTTTATGAAAATATTTATATATTTGACAAATAATACCATCTGTTATTATAAATTTATAATTTTTAAATTTAGTTTCAAAAAAATCTATAAAACTTTTTGGTATTAAATATCTTAAAGATAATAAAATAATATATTATAATGAATGACTTGATAATAATTGGATTGATTTTTTTTAATATATTTTTTATTGATTACTTGTCTATTTTTTTATCTAATTTAATAAATCCCAATATAAAACACCACAATACAAGATGGTTTTTTATTCATGCATATATGAATTTATGTGTTACATATTTTAGTCTTCCATCTTTTGGTTATTGTTTACAAAATATAGAAACTTGTCATTTAATGAAATGGACAGATGATTCATATCTTACATTTTGGTTTACAATAATTCCACATATTTATCATATAATATTTTTTACAAAATATCTAAAAAATTCAGAATGGCTTCATCATATTGTTATGTGTATTATTTGTAGTCCATTGACATACTTATTGAATTCTATTGTTACAGATGTTGGTTTATTATTTATATGTGGTATTCCAGGATTATTAGATTATTCTTTATTATGGTTTGTTAAACTTAAACTTATTTCTAAATATTATGAAAAACTAATCTATGTTTACATATCTGTACTAATTAGAAGTCCTGGAATTTTATTTTCAATATTTTTAGGAATTCCATCTGTAATTGATAGTTATTATGAACATAATTATTTATATTTTTTTTTAACTATAACTAATATTGCATTTAGTTATTGGAATGCTCAATATTATATGGCAATAACTTGCAGAGACGCATCAAAAAAAAATATATTATAAAAATAAAAAAATCATATATTATATATGAATAATAATCCAAATTATAATGATGATTATGTAGATGATTATATAGATGAAAATAATAAAAATAATACTGGAAATATTGTTCCAAACAATGATGATATTAAAAATATAAATAATGAAGTTAATGATATAAATAATAAGATTAATAATTCAATCAATCTTTTTGCAAATAATACTAATAATGTTATTTACATTAATGATATTGAAGAAGTCCCTGAATATGAAAGAATATATAAAGATAATGAAATTTATATTAGAGATTTAGAAAATACATTTCTTGATATGTTTCCAATTACTAAACAAGGAACACAATATGTCCAAACAATGGTTCAAAAAAAAGTAAATGATGTTATTAATGTTAAAAAAATTGGTGATGAAAATATCATATGTAAAAATAAATATATATTAGATATTTTAAATAAAAAATTTAGTAATTTTTGGATAATACCTGTTGTGAAAGATAAATTTGAAATTTTTTCGGAAATTATTGATGATGATTATTCAAAAGATTATAAATATGCCCGAGAAACACTGCTAGATAAAGATGGTATCATAGTTACAGATCAACGCATATTAATAGATGAATTAGATGAAAATAATATTAAATTCGATATGAAAAAAATATCATTAGAACAGTTCTTAATAAAAAAACATTCTCTTTATGAATCATACAAAACGGATAATGATATAAAGAGTGGTTACAAATTAACCACAAAAAACAACTTTAATGCTATTAGATTTTATGATATTAAATCTAAACAATGGAAAAAAAGGGTTATAGATGAACCTATCTATACAACAGTAGAAATAAAAGACCCTGATAATAAAAATATAAAATACATTCAAAAAAAAGAACTTGTTCCGGGTGAAACAGCAAATATTGTTGGATTTTTGGTATTTGGAATTAACCAATTTAATATTTTAGATTTAATTGGTAATAAAACAGGGAGTTCAAGATTTGGGTTATCCTCAACTATATCAAAAATAACTGTTGGTAAAAGAACGAAGATAACATCAAATAAACACGAACTAAAAACAAATGATAAAATTTATATTAAAAATAGTAATTCTCGTCCTCGTGTCAATGGTTCTTATCAAGTTTCTATTATAGATGATAATAATTTTAATATTGATTTAAATAGTTATGGTGGCAAAGATGGTACAGCAGGTGATATATATTCAAACTTATCATTGGAGTTTAAAACAATTAATATAAAAAAAAATAACGGAAAAATTATTATTGACAATGATTCATCAAATATGAAAAGTGCTAAGTTATTTCTATTTGATTCTTTTAAACTTGAAAATAATGATTTAAATAAAATTTTAGAAAAAATAATTCCTGATAATAATGCTATTTTTGGCAATTTATACACGCAAATAAAAAACACATCCAATATAAATAAAATTTTAAAAACAGTATGCAAATATAATATTAATTTTAGTAATATAAATAAACCTGAATATGACCTAGTGCTCAATATTTTAAAAAAGAATATTATAAAAAAATCAGAATCAACTATCATAGCAGATTTAAATAAAAAATTAAAAGATGACCCATTTGCATCAACTATTTTTAATTACCAAAATATTAATAAATTTAAAAATGAATATGGCGAATACCCATTACTTAATAATATAAACGATTCACTACACGCACGCATCCAATGGATTAATCGCCAACCAGATAAAGGATTTTTATTTTATAACTTAATTATTCAAAAATCAGATACAGAAGATAAAACAAGTAATTTATATGATTCTAATGTTCAAAAAGAACTGGCTTCTTTAAAAGAACCTAAAAAAATAATTTCAGAATATTCTGTGCGAATTATTAATCTTTTGCATGATAAAAAGGAACTCAAGAACGAAGAACAAAAACTTTTACCACCTCTTCCGACTGATAAGATTCTTCTAAATGGTGAATTATATTCATCAAATATCAAAAAAAATAAAACAACATGGGTTAAAAGAGATGAACAATACAATAAAGGTGATAAGGGATTATATATTAGATATCTGCACTCAGAAGAGTTTGAATTTAATGGAACTACATGGAAATTTATAAAAAAATTAAAACCACATATTAGAAGAATTAATAATCATAATATTTTTTTTAATGCAAAGATGACATACGAATCGTTTTTGCAACGAATAAACATTTCTAATATATCAATCAAATATAATGTGAAAACATTCAAAAGATTATTTGATAAAATAAAAAAAAAAATTAAAAATAAAACAAAAGATTCTAATATAATTCCCGAATCGGATAAACCAAATGAATCAATATCAATAACTATTCAAAAAACTTTAAAAAAAATTAGCGAAGTTGACAATGAATTACAACGAAATTATTTACTTTTTAAATTAATTAGAATTGATGGTATTACAATTGATAATTTTATTTACTCTAAAAAATACAAATCAAAAATTATATGCGGTCATTGGAATTATATTATGCAAATGAATGACGCAAGCACAAATTTAGAAAAATCAGAAACACTTAATAAAATGTTAACCATTTTTGGAGATGTTGGTGAAAGTTCAAATAAATATGTTAATTGCCATGTATGTGGAAATGTTTTAACTCAATTAGAATATGATGATGTTACAGGTTTTTCAATATCAGGCAGTGCTATTCATATTGGGTCACTTCTTAATGATACTATTATTAAAAATATTGAAAATAAAGAAAAGGAATTACACATGACATCTTTAATCAGCACTATCGATCCTCATACAAACCAATTTAAAAAAGATCTTATTATTTTTAAAATAGACGATGAACAATTTAAAAAATTAGATACTATTGCCTATTTAATAAATTCATTTAATTCAAAAATTGGAATAAGAATTAAAAGACAAGATTATTATGCAGTTCTTATAGATTCATATAAATATATATCAGAATTATTACCTTATTCTGTTTTTAAAAAAAAACAATTAAGTATATTGGCATCAAAGGAGAAAAGTAAAGAAAAAATAAAGAGAATTATCAAAAAAGATATTTTTAAAAAAATGCATAAAGATTATATTAATAAAAGCAAATTTTCAATTGTTGGTGCAAGATTATTAGTAACATATCAAACAGGAATCCCTAGTTATAAAAAAATGAAAAGCAATACTAATTGTACATTTTATGGATTTAATAAAGATTACATTAATTTTATGACATGTTTAATCGAAGAGATGAATCGTGGATTAAAATATGTCGAAAGAGAATTTATCAAATATTATGATTTATTTAAGAGCAGATTAGAAAAATTATATATAAAAAAAGCGGACTTTTTAGAAAAGGAAAAAAAAAAGAAAAAATCAATTAAAATTTTAGATGACAAATTATCGTATGATATTGAAAAAATAAAAATACCAGAAAAAGCAAATATATCTAATATTAGAAAATTTCAAGCAAGACAAAAATATATTGGATTAAAAATTAAATCAATCATTAATAAAGTTATGGCCCAATCCTTATTAACAGATAATATTGATATGTTAGAAAATAGTTGTTGTGAAGAAGAAATTGCAAAAAAATTAAAATATATTAATTATATCGAATCAAAAAACAAAGAAACAAAACAATATCTCACGGAGAGTTTAAAATATTATGCACAAAACAATAAAATAATTACTTATGGAACTATCACGAGATTGTTGACAACTGGTGAAAAACATATTAACATTCCGAGTATTGATTTTGTTATGAATAATGCCAATAATAATATTGATTTTTATAAAGTTTTGAGTAAAAAAATCATAGATTATAATAAATCAAATGCAAATAAATTTAAAAAAAATATAACTGAAGACTGTGTAGCCAAGGAATTTAATATAATGATGAATAAAATTGCACATAAATTAAATTTAAATAAAATAATATTAAATGAAGAAAAAGATAAATTTACTAAAAATTTGAATTCGAGTACCAATGACCCTCTTGTATTTTTTAATGAATATTTGAGAAAATATTTATGGGTAATTAAAAATGATTATAGAAAAAATATAAAAAAAATATCATTCACTGATTCAGAAACTTCAAAAATAATGCAAGAAATTATTTATAAAAATAATTATATTATTGAACCTTTTTTAAAATATCCTGATAAATTTAATAAAATAAAAATTGAATACTCCATGAATTATTTAGATAATTTACAAAATAGTTTTGATTCGCCTGATGTTTTTGCGGTTGTTATTAGTTATCTTTTATTTTCTGAAATGAATAAAATTGCATTAATTGGTGATAATATTATATGCAATTTCTTATTTACCATGATAAAAAAATATAATAAAGATAAAATCCCACTTGAAATTAGCAATAAAAAATACGAACAATTTGTTGAAAAAATTGATTATTATAACAAATTAGATAGAAGACAACAAGACGGCATTAAAGAAAGAAAATTGGCGAAGGGTATAGAAGAATTTATTGAACCAACTGTATTAGACATTGAACCCGACAAAAATATGGACCAACATTTAGAAGAAACATTCAAAGAAGAATATATAGAAACACATGGTGTAAATCCAAATGAAGACCAAGTTGAATCTTATAAAGAAACATATTATTCTGAAATTAAAAAAGATAAAGAATCATTTGAAGAAAATTACTTAACTATTCAACCACATGAAACAAATGAAAATATGGCAATGGGCGATGATTATGGAGAAATGCCACAAGGTACAGAAAATTATGGCGATGGTTTATCTGAAATAACAGAAAATTATGATTTGCCGACCTAATATAGTCTTAAAAATAAAAAAATAAAATAATAAAATATTATAATGAGTAATTTTTTATTTACATATACTAACAAAACCAAAAAAGCAAGAAAAATTAATAAAGAAAAATATTATGGAAATATTGAATACAAAAAACATATGTTTCAATTGGATGAAAATAAATTAAATAAATACGCAGCACAAATGAAATTTAGATTATATGAAGGTGATGGAAAAGCAATTTATAATATTGGTTATACTGATGATGGATTTCCACGTGGTATGAAAATCAATGAAACTGTTAACAGTTATACAAATTTGCTAAAAATTATTAAGATTTTAAATTGTGAATTAAAAACTTATAAAGTATTTATGGGAGATTGTGGTTATATTTTAAATTGTTTTATTATTGATAAAAATGAAGATTATTTTGGCACTTGTTTATAATTTTATTAACTTATATTAGATTTTAATTTATCATTGTGTGAAATATATTGGATTTTACTTTTATATGCTCTTATTTTAATATCAGTTGTAATATATGTTGCTTTATTTCTAATTATATCTCTTCCATATACACAATGAGCTTCAATAACCCAGTCTATTGGAATAGTCGTCCCATATGAAACTTCTATTATTTTTTTTGCACCGTGTTTAGTAACTATATATCCATAAGTACCAATTGCACTTGTAACTTCATATTTATTATTAGAAGTAATTCTTCCTGTTAAATATAATATATCGGTGTTTTCATGATTTGTATTTATATTTTTTAATATTTTTTCTATATCTTTATCATTATTTGGTAATTTTTGTAATATAATACAATCATCTTCCAAAATAATCATATATTTTTCTTCTGATTCTATAAATTTTTTTAATAAAATTATGTGTGATAATGCACATCCAGTTGCACCATGACATCCCATATTAACATTGTGTTTTTTACACATTTCTTTTATTAATTCTGGATTTTTTTTATCAATTGCATCAAATAAATCTATATTTGGATTTTTTTCTTTTAATTTTAAACATTTATCTCTTCGTTCTTTATTATTTTTTAATGATATTATTTGAATTTTCATTATATATTTAATATAATATTTTTATAAAAATTATTATTTATATTTATACTCTCTTCTAAATAATTATTTGAATTTATATTTATTTTTAATATGTCATTCTCTAAATTACCTGTATATTTAATATAATTGATTTTTAAATTATCGAATTTTTCACTAAAATTATTATATAATATTATTTTTTTATTTAATAGCATCGAAAAATATAAACAATGATATGTATTTGTAATAATAATATCTGTTTCTCCTATAAATTTTATTAATTTATTTATTTCGGTCTCATTATTAATTTTATCATATTTGTTTAATTCTTTCATGTTGATTTCATTATGATGATGTTCAATTATTCCTATTTTTCTTATTATTTTATAAGTTTTTTTTAAACCTTCTAAGTTACACGATGAACATGGTAAATATGTCATATTTTTATCATAATTTTTAAAATAATCACGTACACCCAATAATTTAAATTTTTTAAAATTGATTTTTTCATTTATTTGTGTTTCAATATGTTTATTAAATCCAATGCCCCAACCATATACATTTTCTGATAAATTTAATAAACTATTAATATGTTTATTCCATTCATTAAGGCAATTAATTAATCCTCCACCACTTAATATTATAATATCATTTTGTTTTATTTTATTAAAATTAGGATTATAAATATCATGCATTATAATATTATAATCCTCAAACGAATAATATTTAGAACATGTTGATACTTGATCGCCTACATTTAATTTATCTATTCTATGAACTATATGTAAATTTGGAAGTTTGACATTTCTTCTATTAAATATGTATGTTCTTCTTAATGATAATGTATATGGTTCTTTTTTTATATTTGGACTATCAATTGATTTGTGAATATAATAACTATCAAATTTATTGAGTTTATTTGACTTTCTTACAAAAATATAATCATTCTTAAATAATAAAATATCTAATAATTGAGATGGTCCTTCTATTGTTATTGTTAAAAATTTATATTTATTAAATGGAAAATTTTCTAATATTCTATATTCACTACCCCCTACGTCAAGGCTTAAATAATCAATAATTTTAGGCGCATTGCATTCAACTAAAATTGATTCTAATGTTTTTGTTTTAAAATTAATTGATTTCATATTTGAATATATTAAATTATTATTATCTGTTGTTTTATCTATTATCCCACCCATTCCGCCATTTTCTATTCTAAATTTAATTATTTTATCATTTTCATTATCGACAACTGCTGTTGATATTTTACATTTCCTATTATAATTTAACTCATTGTGAAATAAAGGATTTGGTTCAATACATATTCCATCCCAATTTAAATTTTTTTCTAATAAATATGTATTATTAATTTTTTTTCCATCTGTTGCAGCCAAATCAATAAAATAACCATTTTTTTTATAATTAAATATCTCTTTTATAACCCAATAATCTTGATCTTTTTGTGAATTCCATAAAAAATTATTATTTATTTTTGCAACTGAATATTCGTCGCCCATGTCTATTATTTCTGTTACTTTTTCTGTTTCTTTAATTATACATTTCATATAAGAAGGTAATTGTGAACTATGTTTTTTGGATTTTTTTAAAAATGTTTGCGATTTGCATATTAATATATTATTTTCTTTTTTAAAAAATGATTTATGAGCATAATATATTGATTTATCTTTTATTATATATTTATTGAGAAGATTTAATATGAGTTTTCCATATAATGTATGTTGATTTTCATACCCCCATCCCCATCCATTTATTTCTTTTAAATATTTTAAAGAAATCGTTTCCCATAAATGTAATGTAATTAAATTATTAGGTATATCATATTTATTTTCAAATATTTTATTTGTTTCTGACCAACTTGGTAAAAAAAAATAATCTTCTGATTTCAATGTTATTAAATTTGGATATTTATTATTTAATTGATAAGGTAATAATATTGATGCTTCACCCCATTTATCTGGTTCAAAATGTTCCTCATAATGTTTATCCCATAATTTAAAAAATACTGATTGTTTTTTTGTAAACATTATTGCATTACATATTGAATTTGATGATTCTTTTCCCAATACAACATCATTATTTAATAATTCTTTCCAAGGTTTTACACATATTGTATCAATATCTAAATATATTCCCCCATTATTTAATAATAAATCCATTCTTAATTTATCTGCTTTATGTGCTATTTTTTTTATAATCTTATTCCCAATATGTGTTGGTATATCTATTTTTATAAATTCAAGTGTTTTAATATCTTTCAATTTATCCCACCATACACCATTGGGTTCGTAATGATAATAAAATAATATTTTATCTGGATTATTTACAATATATGCTGAATATACTGCTAAATAATATACAAATAAAAAGGGGTATTCTTGCTTTTTAAATCCAAATATAAAATAACATATATTAGGAATCATTTATAATATTTAATTTATATAAAAAAAAATTATAAAACGAAATTACATAAAATCTTTATAATTTGATGATTTGCAATTTGATGGATATTTATACATTGTCTAACACACCTGATTTATTGGTTCTACATAAATAATTTGGATGATTTATATTATAAATCATAAGGAAAAATTAAATTTAGAACAACAAAAGATAGACATCGAAGATACCTTATTAAAACAAATTTTACACCATCTGAATTTTCAAATGAACAGTTAAAATGACTTAAAAATAAAACACGTTATATATTTGTAAAAGAATAGTTTTGTATCTATAATGATTTTACAAAGTAAAGATGTTTTCTGTCATCTAAAACGATTTCCTAATTAGAGAATATTGCTAATTTACACTTAAAATACATTCAGTTCCACTTCATCGGTTCTTATCTATAAGGTAAGATTAACTACTTGTTAGTTAAGGAATA
>Ga0114934_10002998_pt1 | contig 10628 bp, 11 predicted proteins | sample 4SBtaG_2_FD_99695 | JGI IMG/M metagenome (GOLD analysis project Ga0114934, IMG submission 99695) | Deep subsurface microbial communities from Kolumbo volcano to uncover new lineages of life (NeLLi) - 4SBTROV10_white metaG | ecosystem: Environmental > Aquatic > Marine > Volcanic ...
AAAAGGGGTATCTTGCGGCCGACCTGGCCGAACTGGCCGTGCCGATGGTGGATTGGGCGGACAATCCCGCCCGGGACAAGATCGATCCCGCCGCGCTGTTTGGCAATGCGCCATCCGGAAGGGCGGCGCGCGAAATCTGGCTTGAAATCGGCTTTGGCGGGGGCGAGCATATGGTCCATCAGGCCATGCGCGCCCCCGATGTCGGGATCATCGGCTGCGAGCCGTTCATCAACGGTGTCGCGATGCTTCTTGGCAAGATACGAAAGGCCGGCATCGGTAATATTGCGATCCACCCCGGCGACGTGCGCGACCTTTTTGATGTGCTGCCGAACGGGTCGATTGACCGGGCCTTCCTGCTCTATCCCGATCCATGGCCGAAAGCGCGCCATCATCGCCGGCGCTTTGTCACCCGCGAGTTTCTAGACCCTCTGGCCGATGTCATGGCACCCGGCGCCGATTTGCGCATCGCAACGGATATCGAGGATTACGTGCGCCAGACCCTGCAGGAGATGCACGCGCACCCGGGATTTGACTGGCTCGCCGAGCGCCCCAGCGACTGGCGCGCCCCCTGGGACGACTGGCGCGCGACCCGCTATGAACAAAAGGCGCTACGTGAAGGCCGTCGCCCACATTACCTGACCTTTCGGCGCGTGGCTTACGGGTCTACGCCCTAGCGCCGCGCCCTCGGTGAAAACTGGGCGATGGACCCCCGCGCCAAGCTGCGCTATCAGGCATCTGACGTTTCCTGGAAGAGAAAACATGGCAGCCCACGGCACACCGACCCCGATGACCGCGCGAAAAACTGGCCCCCTCAGGGGGGTAGCCGACGTGCCGGGGGACAAATCCATTTCACACCGCGCCCTGATCCTTGGCGCGCTCAGCATTGGCGAGACCGCCATCACCGGCCTCCTGGAAGGGCAGGACGTCCTGGATACCGCCAACGCAATGGCGGCGTTCGGGGCCGATGTGTCGCGTGAAGACGACGGCATCTGGCGCGTCAATGGCGTTGGCGTCGGCGGTTTTGCCGAGCCGGACAACGTGATTGATTGCGGCAATGCTGGCACCGGCGTTCGCCTGATCATGGGCGCGATGGCGACCAGCGGAATTACCGCAACTTTCACCGGCGACGCCAGCCTGCGCAGCCGCCCGATGGGGCGGATCACCGATCCGTTGGCCCTGTTTGGGGCGCAAGCCTTTGGCCGCGCCGGCGGGCGTTTGCCGCTGACGCTGGTCGGGGCCGAAAATCCGGTTCCTGTGCGCTACAGGACGCCGATGGCCTCTGCGCAGGTCAAGTCGGCGGTCCTTTTGGCCGGGCTGAATACAATCGGCCAGACCGTGGTGATCGAGGAAAAGGCGACCCGCGATCATACCGAACGTATGCTGGCCGGGTTTGGCGCGACCATCACGACCGAGCTTTGCAACGAGGGCCGCGTCATCACGCTGACCGGGCAACCGGAACTGCGCGGCAGGAATATCGTTGTGCCGCGCGACCCCAGCTCGGCCGCGTTTCCGGTTTGCGCAGCGCTGATTGTCGAGGGCTCGGACATTCTGGTGCCCAATATCGGGCTGAACCCGACCCGCGCCGGGCTGTTCACCACGTTGCAGGAAATGGGGGCTGACCTGGTCTTTGAAAACCCGCGCGAGGAGGGGGGCGAGCCGGTTGCCGATCTCCACGCCCGGTTCTCGCCGAACCTTTGCGGAGTCGATGTGCCGCCGGAAAGGGCCGCCTCGATGATTGACGAATACCCGATCCTTGCGGTCGTTGCAGCCAATGCCCAAGGGGTGACCCGCATGCAGGGGATCGCGGAGTTACGCGTCAAGGAAAGCGACCGGATCGATGCAATGGCGCGCGGCCTTGCGGCCTTGGGCGTGACGGTTGCCGAGGATGCGACCAGCCTTACGGTTCACGGCTGCGGCGCGTCCAGCGTGCCGGGCGGTGCCACGGTTGCAACCCATCTTGACCACCGGATCGCGATGTCGTTTCTCTGCCTCGGACTGGCCAGCCGTTCCCCGGTCAGCGTCGATGACGGCGGCCCTGTTGCCACGTCTTTTCCCGTCTTTTACACGCTGATGAGCAATCTCGGCGCGCAGATTGCGCGCGATAACAGTTAGGGGGCCGATATGGTTTTCCGTGTAACTTTTCTTTTGATCAGCGCCGTTATGGTCGGCCTCTACCTGATCCTGATGCTCGGGATCGAGCCGGCCCTGCTGAAATATACGGGCGGCCTGACGCTGTTTGACCTGCGCCCGTTGGGCTACAGCACGCTGGACGTCAAGGAATATTTCCTGGCGCTCCAACCGGCGGGGCGCACGCTTTACCTCTCTTACTGGTATCCGGCCGATACCGTGTTCCTACTGGCGCTGACGGCATTTTTTATCATGGCGATCAAGGTGCTGTTTGGGGCACGGGCGGGATTCATGCGGATCGTGTCAGTGGTGCTGCCGCTGTCCTATGGGGTCTGCGATGTGGCCGAAAACCTTCTGGTTTCGGCCCTGTTCAAGGCCGGCCCCGAGAACGTCCAGAACGGGGTGATCTGGTTGGCCAACGTGATGACGCGCACGAAATTCGTCGTTTTCGGCCTGTTGGTTGCGTTGGTCCTTCTTGGTGTGCTGCGGCTGGTGTTACGCGTGCGCCGGGCGCGATGACATTCATCGTTGCCATTGACGGCCCGGCGGCGGCGGGCAAGGGAACGATCGCGCGCGCTGTGGCCAAAGAATTCGGGTTGCGATATCTGGACACGGGGCTGCTTTATCGCGCGGTGGCCGAAAAGGTTCTGGAGGGGCAGGATGCGCTAACGGCGGCGCGCGCACTGACGCCAGTGGCACTTGATGCCCCCGGCCTGCGGCGCGCGGCAGTCGCGGCCAAGGCTTCGGAGATTGCCGCCCTCCCGGAGTTGCGTTCTATTCTGGTTGCGTTCCAGCGTGACTTTGCCCATGCGCCGGGGCAGGGCGCGGTTCTGGACGGGCGCGACATCGGCACCGTGATCTGCCCTGAAGCCGACGTCAAACTGTTCGTGACCGCAACCCCTGAGGTCCGCGCCAGACGGCGCTTTGCCGAGCTTCACGAAAGTGGCGCGCGCCAGACCTATGCCGAGGTCCTGGCCGAGGTCGAGGCCCGTGATCGGCGCGATCGCACCCGCGCAACCGCGCCGCTTCGGCCGGCTGAAGATGCGCTCTTGCTTGATACGTCAAACTTGTCTATAGACGCCGCTGTTGCCAAGGCGGTGACCAATATAAAAAGAATCATGCAGGGTCGGGCGTAATTCCGGCCCTTCGTCGTGTTTCTGATCCGCCTTGAAACCCTGAAACCCAAAGACCTGCGGAGACAACCGCACGGCCCGACAAAGCACTGAAAAGGAACTGTATATACATGTCTGCATCTGCAACGATGGAAGAATTCGAAGCCCTTCTTAACGAAAGCTTCGAACTGGAAACCCCCGACGAGGGTTCAGTCGTCAAAGGCACCGTTCTGGCAATCGAAGCCGGACAGGCCATCATCGACGTCGGCTACAAGATGGAAGGCCGCGTTGATCTCAAGGAATTTGCAACCCCTGGTCAGCCCCCCGAAATCGAGGTGGGCGACACTGTCGAGGTCTACCTCGAACGGGTTGAAAACGCCCGTGGCGAAGCTGTCATCAGCCGCGAGAAGGCCCGCCGTGAAGAGGCCTGGGACCGTCTTGAAAAGGCAGCCGAAAAAGAAGAGCGCGTCGAAGGCGCCATCTTTGGGCGTGTCAAAGGCGGGTTCACCGTCGATCTGGGCGGTGCGGTTGCGTTCTTGCCCGGCAGCCAGGTTGATGTGCGCCCCGTGCGTGACGCTGGCCCGCTGATGGGCCTTGCTCAACCGTTCCAAATCCTGAAAATGGACCGTCGCCGGGGCAATATCGTTGTTTCGCGCCGTGCCATCCTTGAAGAGAGCCGTGCCGAACAGCGCGCCGAAATCGTTGGCAAGCTCAACGAAGGTGACGCGGTTGACGGTGTGGTCAAGAACATCACCGAATACGGCGCTTTCGTCGATCTTGGTGGCGTTGACGGCCTGCTGCACGTCACCGACATGGCCTGGCGCCGCGTCAACCATCCTTCGGAAATTGTTACGATCGGCGAAACCATCAAGGTGCAGATCGTCAAGATCAACAAGGAAACCCACCGCATCAGCCTGGGCTTGAAACAGCTTCAGGACGATCCCTGGACGCTGGTCGAAGGCAAATATCCGCTGGGTTCGGTCCACACGGGCCGCGTAACCAACATCACCGATTATGGCGCCTTCGTCGAACTCGAGCCGGGCGTCGAAGGCCTGGTCCACGTTTCCGAAATGTCCTGGACCAAGAAGAACATCCACCCTGGCAAGATCGTTTCGACCAGCCAGGAAGTCGAGGTCATGGTTCTGGATATCGACACCGCCAAACGCCGTGTCAGCCTTGGCCTGAAACAGACTCAGGGCAATCCGTGGGAAAACTTCAAGAAGGCATTTCCGGCCGGCACCGAGGTCGAAGGCGAGGTCAAGAACATCACCGAATTCGGTCTGTTCATCGGTCTCGAAGGCGACATCGACGGCATGGTTCACCTCAGCGATCTGGACTGGAACCGCTCGGGCGAGGAGGCGATGGAAGACTACCGCAAGGGCGACATGGTGCGTGCGGTCGTGACCGACGTTGACACCGAAAAAGAGCGCATCTCGCTCTCGATCAAGGCGCTCGACGGCGATCCGTTCGTCGATGCAACCGCCGGCGTCAAACGCGGCGCGGTTGTCACCGTCACCGTCACCAAGATCGAAGATGGCGGGATCGAGGTCGAATATGACGGCATGAAAGCCTTCATTCGCCGCTCGGACCTCAGCCGTGACCGGGCCGAGCAACGCCCCGAGCGGTTTGCCGTGGGCGATCATGTCGATGCACGTGTGACCAATATCGACAAGGCGGCGCGCCGTCTGGGTCTGTCGATCAAGGCGCGCGAGATTGCCGAGGAAAAAGAGGCAGTCGCGCAATACGGCTCGTCCGATTCCGGCGCGTCTCTGGGCGATATCCTCGGCGCTGCACTGAAGGGCAAGGACGAAAAGTAACCCTTTCCTCCTTGATCAAGACATCTGGAAGCGGCCCCCTCGCGGGGCCGTTTTCATGCGGTGCGCGAATGTCGGCTACCCGGTTTGGCGATGCGCCGAATCACTTCGCCAACTGCGAATCTTGCCGTGAATATTACGCTCAACGGAAAACCCGCCGCACCGATTTCCCGGCCTGAGCGCGAAAAAATGCGAACAAACAGACCCTTAGAGGCAAAAATCCGCCGCCCAGCCGCCCGGCGCTATTCCCTGATCGGAATTTTTCTGCCAAAGTTGCCCCAGTCATCGACACCTGATGCCAAAGACACAGCGACCCATAGGGGAGGGTTACCGCATGATACGTTCAGAGCTTGTTCAAAAAATCGCCGATGAGAATCCGCATCTTTATCAGAAGGATGTCGAACGCATTGTCGGCACCGTGTTTGACAGTATCATTCAGGCGATGGCTGACGGGAGCCGTGTGGAACTGCGCGGCTTTGGCGCGTTTTCAGTCAAGAAGCGGGATGCCAGAACCGGGCGCAACCCTCGCACTGGCGAATCCGTCGCGGTCGAGGAAAAACACGTGCCGTTCTTCAAGACCGGCAAACTGCTGCGGGACCGGCTGAACGGGGGCTGATCCCCGAATCTCGGAAAGGTCGGAATGCGCTATATAAAATATCTGTTTCTGACGGTGGTCGGCATCGTGCTGATCGTGGTGGCGCTGGCCAATCGCGGGCAGGTCGAAATCAGGATCGTGCCCGCAGATTTTGCCCAGTTCCTGCCGATCCCCAACAGCTATGACATGCCGCTGTTTCTGGTGATCCTCGGCGGTGTTCTGGCTGGTCTTTTGATCGGCTTTGTGTGGGAATATTTCCGCGAGTACAGGCACCGTGCCGACGCCGCGCGCCATAAGCGCGAGAAAGCCCAGCTCGAGCGTGAGGTCAAGGGCCTGCGCGACAAGACCGGCGAGGGCAAAGACGATGTGCTCGCCCTGCTCGACTGAGGGCATTTTTTCAGGGTAGATTCCATGCAGATAAAGATATGCGGCCTTTCCGATGCGCATAACGTCGAAACAGCCGCCCGGGTCGGGGCGCGTTATCTGGGCTTTATGTTCTTTGAACCCTCGCCACGCAACCTGTCGATAGTAGCGGCACGGGCCCTGATGCTGACCGTGCCCGAGGGGCTGTGCAAGGTCGCCCTGACGGTCGACGCGGATGATGCGTTTCTGGATCGGCTGATGGCGAGTCTGCCGATTGATATGCTGCAGCTTCATGGGCAGGAGACGCCCGATCGGGTTGCGCGCATCCGCTCCAATTACGGGCTGCCGGTGATGAAGGCCGTCGGTGTTGCCGACGAGGGCGATCTTTCTGTGCTGCTGGACTATACGCAGGTGGCCGATCAGTTGCTTGTCGATGCAAAGCCGCCTAAGACGGCAACGCTGCCCGGCGGCAATGGTGTGGCCTTTGACTGGCGTCTGATCGCGGGCCGGCGCTGGGCGGTGCCCTGGATGCTGGCTGGGGGGCTGACGCCGGACAATGTGGCCGATGCCATACGCCTGACCGGGGCAACGCAGGTAGATGTCTCGACGGGGGTTGAATCCGCGCCGGGGATCAAGGACGCAGACAAGATCAGGGCCTTTGCGAAGGCCGCAAACGGAGGTTGAGGGATGGCGCAAGACCTGTTCAATTCATTCATGTCCGGCCCGGACGAGCGCGGCCGCTTTGGCAATTACGGCGGGCGGTTCGTTTCCGAAACCCTGATGCCGTTGATCCTGTCGCTTGAGGCGGAATACGAGCGCGCCAAGACCGACGCCGCCTTCTGGGCGGAGATGGACGACCTCTGGAAACATTACGTCGGCCGCCCCAGCCCGCTCTATTTTGCCGAGCGCATGACTGAACGCTTTGGCGGTGCGAAAATCTACCTCAAGCGCGATGAGCTGAACCACACTGGCGCGCACAAGATCAACAATGTTCTGGGCCAGATCCTGCTGGCGCGGCGCATGGGCAAGAGTCGCATCATTGCCGAAACCGGCGCCGGCCAGCACGGTGTGGCTACGGCAACGGTCTGCGCACGCTTTGGCCTTCAATGCGTGGTTTACATGGGGGCCCATGACGTCGAGCGTCAGGCGCCAAACGTTTTTCGCATGCGCCTCTTGGGGGCCGAGGTGGTGCCGGTCACATCCGGGCGTGGCACGCTCAAGGATGCGATGAACGATGCGCTGCGCGACTGGGTCACCAATGTCGAAGACACGTTTTACTGCATCGGTACGGTCGCGGGCCCGCATCCCTATCCGGCAATGGTGCGCGATTTCCAGTCGATCATCGGCAAGGAAGTGCGCGAGCAGATAATGGAGCGCGAGGGCCGGTTGCCGGACACCCTGATTGCCGCAATCGGCGGCGGCTCGAACGCGATGGGGCTGTTTTATCCGTTCCTCGACGACACGGATGTGCGCATCATCGGGGTCGAGGCGGGCGGCAAGGGCGTTGACATGAAGATGCAGCATTGTGCCAGCCTGACCGGCGGACGCCCCGGTGTTTTGCACGGCAACCGCACCTATCTGCTGCAGGACGGGGACGGGCAGATACAGGAAGGGTTTTCGATTTCGGCGGGCCTTGATTATCCCGGCGTCGGTCCCGAACATAGCTGGCTGCACGATACTGGCCGGGCCGAATATGTCTCGATCACCGACACCGAGGCGCTGGCAGCCTTTCAACTGTCCTGCGAGACCGAAGGCATCATTCCCGCACTCGAGCCCAGCCACGCGCTGGCCCATGTGGCCAAGATCGCCGGCGATTTGCCGCGCGACCACTTGATCGTCATGAACATGTGTGGGCGCGGTGATAAAGATATCTTTACCGTCGCCAAGGCGCTGAATATCGAGATAAACACGGGCGCATAAACTCTGGTTTAGGGGTCTAGGCCGGCAGTTTATTGCGCGGCGCATAGCCCTTGTGCCAATTGTACGCTGTTCTCGCAGGTGGTCATGCCGCAAATGCAAGATGCACTTGCGCCCTGCGGCGCTGCCTTGTGATGTGACAGGAAAATGTGCGTTTGTCCGTTGATGGCCCAGCGGTGGGACGTGGATATGTGAAACGGCCCCAAAGGAGGGCGAAACGGATGAAACGTCGGTATTTTTCGACCCTTCTGGTGCTGGCACTGGCCGGTGCCGGGCCGGTGTTCGGCCAGACAATCAAGGACGAGTTCGTCGCCCAACTCCATCAGCAGGGGTTCAAGAAGCTGTCGATCACGCGCACCTGGTTGGGCCGCACGCGGATCACCGGCTCGAACGGAAAATTCAAGCGCGAGCTGATTTTCAACTCGACGTCTGGCGAAATTCTGCGCGACTACTGGAAGGACATCGCACCCAAGTCCAAGAAAAAGGACGCCGAATTGTTAAAACCCGAAGATCTTCCGAACCCGGACGCCGGTAGGGATTCCGGCAGCAGCGACAACGCCGGCGGCGATAATGGCAGTGGCCAGGGCGGCGACGGTTCGGGCGGCGATGGTTCGGGCGGCGATGGCGCGGGCAGTGGCGAAGGTCACGGTGGCGATGGCCACGGCGGATGAGTGAGTAAACTGCGCGCAGGGCTTGCAAAATGTGCCCACCGGCATATGGGTATAGGGGCAGGTCTCTGCGGTATCGACGTTTTCAACAGGCAATCAAATCAGGGTCGAGGCTTTCCAGATGACAAATCCCTGGTTTGTGCGCATCGTTTTTCTGGTGCAGTTCATCTGCGCCGCGTTTTTTGTGTCCGACATCTTCATCACGGTGTTCGGGCTTCGCAGCACGCCGATCAACTGGCAGTTCCGCGAGCTGATCGAAATCGGTGCTGCGCTTGGCCTGATCCTGGGTGTCGTTCTTGGCGGGGTTGCACTTGTACGCACGCAGGCACGCACAAAACAGATTGAAAGCCAGCTCCGCGTCGCCTCCGGCGCATTTGCCGAATTGTTGGACGAGCAGTTTGACGAATGGTCCCTGACCCCGGCCGAGCGCGACGTCGCGTGGTTTGCCGTAAAAGGCATGTCAACGCAGGAGATCGCGCAATTGCGAAACACCAGCGAAGGCACCGTCAAGGCCCAGAGCAACGCCATTTACCGCAAGGCCGGCGTGTCGGGCCGGTATCAACTGCTCAGCGTCTTTGTTGACGAGCTGATGGCAGAAGCCTCGACAATGCGGGATCGCGGGCCTCGGAAATAGGCTGAAAACTGCCCTTTTCATCACGCGCCACCTCGGCTATACGCGGCATTCTTTCCAACGCAAACAAAGGTACGTTACGTTATGGCGAATTATGCAATAGGCGATCTGGTGGTTCTGACCGCCGGCTCGATGAGAATGGCGGTCGAGGCCGTGGACGGCGAAAATATCTCCTGTGTCTGGTGCCACGAGGGCAAGATCGGGCGCGATACATTTGCACCGGTCCTGCTGAAACGCTGGGAACATCGCGAGGAAGACCGCAACAGCCGCGGTGGTCGCCCGCCCTTCAAGAAGGACCGCGACAGCGGCGGCGACAAGCGCCATGATGACCGCCCCAAGGGCAAGCCCGGCTGGGATGGCAAGCCGCGCGAAAAGAAATATTTCCGCAAGGACTGACAGGATCAAACGCCCCGATCTTATTCGGGGCGTTTTGTCATGCGCCCCAGATCCGCCGTGATCGCGCGGAACATGGCAATATTGGTCAGCGTAATGCGCCCGTTCCCATCACGGAAATCCCGGTCGGCTGCGTTCACCGCAATCACGACGTTGGCGGCAGAATTGATGTAGGTATACTGCCCGTAAATCCCGATGGCAAAAAACTCGCCCGGCTGCGCCTCGGGCGGCAACCACCATTGATAGCCATAGCCCAGCAGGCCGTTGTCGGTTCCCTCATCGCCCTCAAATGGCGGCGGCGCTGACTGAGTCGTCGAGGATGCAACCCAATCGGCGGGAATGATCTGGCGGTTTCCAATTCGGCCGCCATTGGCCATCATCACCCCGAAACGCGCATAATCGCGGGTGCGCATATTCAGCCCGCCCAGCACGAAAGCGGTGCCAAACCCATCGGTCAGAAAATAGGCATCGGCCTCGATCCCCAGGGGCTGCAGCACCTTTTCGCCCAGATAATCGGGCACCGTCCGGCCTGTGGCCGCGCGCAACACCATCCCCAGAACATGCGTGTCAATCGAGACATATTGTCGGCGCGTCCCCGGTGCCCGTGCACGCACGCTCAGCCCAGAGGCAAAGCCGTCCATTGATTTTCCAAGGGCCAGCACCCGCCCCATCCGGTTGATGTCGGAATGAAAATCAAGGTAGTCCTCGTTGAACGCAACGCCGCTGGCCATGTTCAAGACATTGCGGATACTGACCCCGTCATAGGCGGAATTTGACAGTGCCGGAACATAGTCGGTGACGGGCGTATCAAGGGCGCCGATCGCCCCCTCCTGAACCGCAACCCCGAACCCCGCTGAAAGAACGCTCTTGGCCATGGACCAGGAGATGCGGGTATCGGTTTCGTCTGTGCCCAGAAAATATTCCTCATAGGTGATGGCCCCATCGTGAACGACCACCATTGCCGTCAGACGTCGCGCACGCTGCCATGCGCCAAGATCAAATTCTTGC
>Ga0114934_10003002_pt1 | contig 10616 bp, 9 predicted proteins | sample 4SBtaG_2_FD_99695 | JGI IMG/M metagenome (GOLD analysis project Ga0114934, IMG submission 99695) | Deep subsurface microbial communities from Kolumbo volcano to uncover new lineages of life (NeLLi) - 4SBTROV10_white metaG | ecosystem: Environmental > Aquatic > Marine > Volcanic ...
CAGTCCGAGGGATGCCTTCCAGCCCTCCTTGCTTGTAAGTGCGAGTCGGTCACCTAGCTTTAGTCCGCTCATCCTGCCTTGATCGCCGGTGACATCATAAAGATCCTTGTAAAACGGCTGAATCGCTAGAGAGTTGAAGCATTTGATGATGTCGGAGGTCCAGGTGGAGAGATTGTGAACAGCTCTCATGTCGGCGGATAAGATATGTCCATCATCTCCAAGGTTGAAACCTAGAGATAGAGCGCTTCCCAGCTTAGCCAATCTTCCCGCCTCAGCCCAGGGCGATGAAAGCAGGCTCAGGTTGTATAAGGGCTTATGGCTTCCGGTAGCATAGGCGAGCTGACCGGTGATGCGCGCATCGGGGCTCAAAAAGCTCACCCCTACTATGGGGCCGTCTTCTTTCTGTGTCCCTGGCTTTACCAGCGGTGAAATGTTGAGCGGGAGACTGAGCCGGTTGTTCGCAGGGTTAATGTCGGGCAGGATCCCCTCTGGGTCGATTACTACCGACTCGACCGGCTGATCTGTAATGAATTCCAGTGTTCCCCGGCGGTCGAGTGGCCAGAACCGCTTGGTGATCTTCCCCGCCTCCTTCTCGCCCTTGCGCTTCTTTAAGCTTGCCTGGACATCGACCGGCATCTGCAGCTCGCCGTTGTTGCGGATGGCCACCCTGGTGACGAACTCGCCTTCGATCTTATGGGAGCTTACACTCTCCAACACGTAGTCCAGTTGCTTGGTCGAGCGGAGCCATTCGTCGAAGAACCACCCTAAATCTTGACCGCTCACCTCCTCGGCTACCTTGATAAAATCATCGCTGGTGACGTGCTTGAACAGGTAGCGTTCCACATATGTTCTAATGATCTTGTCGAAGGTTTCTTCTCCCACTAGGTACTTTAGAGCAAACAGTGTCAGCGCGCCGCGCTGGTAGACTAGCGGTTGTTGTCCAGGCTTGATCTCATCCCGTGGGGTGAGGAGCGGCGCTTCCGTTCCCAACTGCGCTGCTGCTAGATACGGCTCCACGATCATCTGGTCTCTGGAATTGGGAATGTGTTTTACCGAACGCTCTCCCGTCACCAGGGGGCCAATAAGAGGGATCTTTTTGATCTGGTTTAAATTCATCAGGTTGCCCTTCTTGCCATATTTGTGCTCGATATAGCTCACCTCAGAGAAGGTGGCAAAGCCCTCATCGAGCCAGGCTTCGTTTGTCTGGTCGTTCATCAGCATCCCGTAGAACCACTGATGAGAGGTCTCGTGGGCGATCACCTCGTCGAAGATCGTGAAAAACTTGGGCATACGGTAGAACTGATAGCTCACCATGATAAGCTGGGGATACTCCATCGCTCCCCCAGTCATGCGGGTCTCGGCGACGGTGAAGTTCTTATAGGGGTATTCCCCGTAGCGCTCGCTGAAGTAGGTGAGGGCATCCTTGGCATATTGAACGGCCCGCTTTCCGGCCGCCTCGTCCTCCGGGAAGTAGAGGGATCGGATGGTGATCCCGTTCCAGGAGGCGGTTTGGACCTCATAGCGCTGATCCACCACCCAAGCGAAGTCATGGACGTCCTCCGCAGTGTAGGTCAACGTCTTCGTGCCGTCAGGATTTTGGGCGATATTCTCTTGGTTGCCCGTGGCCCCGACAACCATCTCCTGCGGAGCGGTGATCTCCACTTTATATTCGGCGAAGTTATCATAGGGTTCATCCGGTCCCGTTCCATGTGCCTGATAGGGGTGCCAGCCCTGCTCATCGTAGGCCGCCAGTCGCGGGTACCACCAGGAGATGTAGTAGTTTCCCTTGTCATAGCCGAATCGCAGGATAGCATGAGGGATCTTGACGCGGAACCTGATGTAGAGTTCGAGGGAAGCACCGGGCGACAACGGCTTTTCTAGGTCGATCCGCATGATCGTATCATCGATCGTGTAATCGTGGGCCGCCCCGTTCAGTTTGAGCTCCTCGATAAACGTGTAACCGCTATCAGGTCCCGCGGGGAATATCGAATCATAACCATCTATCCCCTTCTCCCTGGCATAGATGCTCTGATCATCCATGAACCTGTTGGGATAAAGGTGGAGGTAGATTTTGCTCAGAGCATTATCGGTATTGTTCTCGAAGCTGATGCTCTCCTTACCGAAGAGCACATGCTTCTCCGTGTCCAGCCTCACTTGAATCCCATAGGAAGGCACGATGGCCGCGCCCACGGCCGAGATGTGCATCAAGGCTGCAACGGCTAAAAACGCTACGGCGAAGCCGATCAAGGACCTTTTCATCTCCATGGACATCCCTCCTCCTGTCCTAATCGTATTCGTTTACGGTGTCTCCTCAGGCGCTTCCCTCCCGCCGAATGCCATCATGATCTGGATTAGAGGAGCGCTGAGGCTCTGCGGCGGCCCGGGGAGCGGGAGGCCATCCTGCTTCCATGGCCCGCCGAAGGTCCAGAGATACCCAAAGTTCACCTTGAGCATCAGCCAGTCGAGCAGCGCAAAGTCGATCCCGGCGTAGATCTCAATCGCGAAGAAGCCTCTGGTGAGGGATACGTTGGGAGGGTTGCTGATCGCCTTCTCAAACGAGCTTGAGCGATGGTCAAGCAAGGTGAGATCTGCGCCACCGCCGCCGATGAGGAAGACCATGTTATCCAGCGGCCCGTAGCCGTTATTCAGCAGAACTTGATTGAGCCCCGCAAGGTCGAGGAGGAGCAGGGCGGGCATCGGCCCTCCCCCGCCAATCCCTGGCTCCTCCTTCAGTCCCCCAGTTGCCTCCTGCGCCTGGGCCAGTGCCAGGGGCAGGCCGATCAAAACGAGCACCGACAGGATGGTCAAACCGCCTTTCAATCTGGATATTATAACCTCCTTTAGCCTATCTGCTCTCCGATGGACGCTCCATCGTGAGCCAGTTGCTCTACCCCTGATATAACAACTCTACCCGGGCAGGCCAAATCACCCCTGCCAGCATCCGGCAGGGCTGGAGATTGCCGGGCGGCCCAAGGAGATCCTATCATCGGTCGGGAGGTCAGCACGATGGCTGCAGCAAGGCTCGATGAGCTGAAGGAGACCATCCGCCGGACGATCCAGGTCCGACGGCTCACCCTGGGGATCTTCTTCACCGTGGCCCTGGTGGTCCGCCTGACCCTGCGGGTGAACTTCCCCCTGCCGCTGCTCTTTACCCCGCTCGTCTGGCTCCTCTTGACCTACCCTTTCAAGGCCCTCATCGAGGCCCAGCGGGATGAGAGTAGCCTCCATTGGGTCCACGCCGGCTTCTTCATCCTGGAGATAATGCTCATTACCTACCTGATCCACTTCCTCCAGGGGGTCGAGTGGATCGGTTTAATTTTTTATCTCTTCACCATCATCTACGCCAACTTCTTCCTCCCGCAGCTCCAGGGCTATCTGATCACCGCCCTGGCGATCCTCTTCTACGGAGCGCTCGTCCTCCTGGAGTGGGCCGGGCTCATTCCCCATCAGACGCTCTTTGCCCAGGGGGGCTACCGCTCGCTCAGCTTCACCCTGACCACGCTCCTCGCCGGAGGGGTGGGGATCTATGCGACGCTGGCCTATACCATCCGGATCTTCGCCGAGATCTACCGCCGGAGGGGTCATGAGCTGGGAAGACTCTCGACGAGGCTCCTCGCGGCCCAGGAGGAGGAGCGGCGGCGGATTGCCCAGCAGCTCCACGATGAGCTGGGCCAGACCCTCACGGTAGCCAAGCTGGACCTAGAGCTGGCCGAGCGGGAGGCCCCGGCAGAGCTGCAGGACCGCCTCCGCGAGGGGGCACGCCTCTTGGAGAGGGCAATCGCTGAGGTCCGCCAGCTCTCTCACGGCCTCCGCCCCCCGCTGTTGGATGAGCTCGGCCCCCTCCCGGCCCTCCGCGCGCTCGCTGAGCGGTTCACCGCCGCGGGGCTGAAGGTCGAGCTGGAGGCGGAGGAGCTAGGGCAGCTCCGCCCCGAGGTGGAGAGTTTATTGTATCAAGCGACCCAAGAGGCGCTGACCAACGTCACCAAGCACGCCCAGGCCCGCCGTGTCGCTATCCGCCTAAGCAGCGTCGGCGACTATCTGCGGTTAGAGATTGAAGATGACGGGCGGGGCTTCAATGTCCCGCGGACACTGCGCGCTGGCCGGGGCCTCGGCCTGCAAGGAATGCGCGAGCGGGTGATGCTCGCCGGTGGTGGGCTCCGGATCGCGTCAAAGCCGGGGGCGGGGACGAGAATTGTCTTAGAAGTCCCCTTGCAGAGATGATCCGCATCCTGTTAGCCGACGATCATCAGTTGGTCCGTCAGGGGATCAGAGCCCTCTTGGAGCGCGAGCCGGTATTGGAGATCGTCGGCGAGGCCGCTGACGGAGTGGCGGCGGTTAAGTTGGTTAAGAGATTCCGGCCGGACGTGGTGCTCCTCGACATCGCCATGCCCCACCTCAGTGGCCTGGAGGCGATCGCGAGGATCTGCGAGGTCAGCCCCAAGACTCGGGTCCTGCTCCTCTCGATGTTCGCTGATGAGGAGTATGTTTTAGAAGCAGCGCGCGCCGGGGCCGCGGGATATCTCCTGAAGGAGAGCCTCGCCGAGGAGTTATTGGAGGCGATCTATCTGGCCTGTAAGCGCGATGAATTCTACCTCAGCCGGGCAATCACCAACCGCTGGCTGAGGGGGCGCTTGGCGGAGGGAAGGCTCCCCCGGGAGCTGCTCACCCGCCGGGAGCGGGAGGTCCTGGAGTTGATCGCCCAGGGGCTTAGCAATAAAGAGATCGCTGCGAAGCTGCGGATCAGCGTCAAGACGGTCGAGACCCATCGGACAAAATTGATGGAGAAGCTCGAAATCCACACTGCAGCGGGGTTAGTGCGCTATGCCCTCGCCAAGGGCCTCGGCGGCTTGCGGTGAACCATGGTGGAGACGAGCGGACTCGAACCGCCGACCTCCTGCGTGCAAGGCAGGCGCTCTCCCAATTGAGCTTGCGGTTTCGTTGGCTGATTCACCTCAATCGCTTTCTCTTGGCCTTACAGCAATCGACGGTGGAATTGGCCTTGATTACCTATTCTACACGTAATGGATACTCTCACAGGCCTGGGCTGGCACGTGAGCTAGGCGAGAAGCTGAAAACTTTGATCGGTGATTATAATGCTGCCTTGCCCCTTTTCAAAGATCACGTTATATTTGTTGAGAAAATTACGCCCCAGTATGCTCGGTAAGGGGATGATTCCCTGTAATTCATTCTTTTCAGGGATGACGTATATACTCTCCAATTTTTCAGTATGCTTAGACTCCCGAAACCACAAATTCACCTCCTTCATTATATATACAGCACCCTCAAAACCTCCCACTGCAATCGGAGCGGGAGGTTTGTCCATCTTAGAATAGGCGATCTTCAGCCTTTCAGCGTCCATCTGACTAAGGATGGTAAAGGGAGAGCCTGTATCCAAAGCAAATTCGATGAAGCCTCTTGCATAGGGATACCTGCATTCGAGGCGGGCTAGCACAGCAGGATATCCTACTGGACTCCAGTATCCAGGAATGATCATAAAACAACGGCGAATTCACCAGCGGGGATGAATTTAACGGCGATCTCGCTTATCTCTATGTCTAACCGCGCCTGCGCTTGGGCGATAACTCTACTGTGATCCGCGCCGTGAGCGATCACCTCACCGCGATATACCGCAATGAACTCATCGGGATAACGCGCTTTCAAATCCTCAAACTGCTGATTGATCCACATCATGTCCTCTTCGAACTGCTCAAACCTCTCAAGCTCTTGGGTAGGCATACTCACCTCCTCCCTGGTGGAGACGAGCGGACTCGAACCGCCGACCTCCTGCGTGCAAGGCAGGCGCTCTCCCAATTGAGCTACGTCCCCCTGTTGGCTATCAGCTTTCAGCTCTTGGCTAAAGTAGACTTGGTGGGTCTAGGTGGAATCGAACCACCGACCTCTCGCTTATCAGGCGAGCGCTCTACCCCTGAGCTATAGACCCCCTCGCCCTGATATGATATCATTAGGGTCGAGCAGTGTCAAGTAGACTCTGGAGGTGATCGATGCCCGAACTTCCTGAGGTAGAGACGATCAGAAGGAGCCTGGAGCGGGAGGTGATCGGAAGGGAGATCGCGAAGCTAGAGCTGCGGCGGCCGGGGCTCCTCCAGGGCTTCTCGCCGGAGGAGTTAGAGGCCAAGGCCGTTGGGGCTAAAATTGAAAAGATCGGGCGGCGGGCGAAATACCTCATCTTCGACCTGGATAACGATCACTCTTTAGTCTTCCACCTCGGCCTGGAGGGGCTCTTCCTCCTCGATGAGAAAGATACGGAAAACGTCCATCTTATCTTCCATTTTATCGACGGGGGAAAACTTTATTTCGATGATATCAAGGGCTATGGCCGCCTCTTCCTCGTGCCCACGGAGAAGGTGGAGGAGTTGCCGAGCATTGCCAGGCTGGGGCTGGAGCCCTTCACCCCCAACTACAGATGGGAGAGCTTCGTCAAGCTGATGCGCACGAACCAGGAGATCAAGCGGCTGTTATTAGACCAGGCGAAGATCGCCGGGGTGGGGAACATCTACGCCAGCGAGGTCCTCTATCGCTGTCGGATCCATCCGCGTCAGTTGGCCAATGACCTCAGCCTCAATGAGGCCCGCTGTCTCTTCGATGAGGTTCCCCAGATTCTAGAGGAGGCGATCGCCCATCGCGGGACCTCGGTCTACCACTATCGCGACATCGACGGGAGCAAGGGGGAGTTTCAAACTCTCTTAAAAGTCTACGCCAAGGCGGGCCAGCCCTGCCCCCGCTGCGGGACACCCATTACTGAGATCGACCAGGGCGGGCGGGGGACCTTCTTCTGCCCCCGCTGCCAGCCGCTCAAGCAGCCCGCGGAGCTCGAGCTGGAGCTGGGGATGGACGATCTCTTTGCCTGATAGCTTGAGCTACACCCGCGCCTTGAGCTCCCAACCGAGGAGATAGGCCGTAAACCCGAAGAGCGAGATCATGAGGCGCGCCGGCCAGAAGAGCCACCAATACCGGGTGACGGCGCTCCCCACCAAGTATCCTGAAATGCGGGCCATCTCGACCATGATTCCCCAGCTCATCGGGATGCGCAATAGGCCGTAGAAGCTCAAGGCTGCCTCGATCCCCACGGAGATGGCCATGATATAGAGGAAGGCCGCGGAGAGCATCTTGAGCAGCCCTATTCTGCCTGTTGACCCTAGCAACTCCGGCCTGCCGCGGAGGACGAAGAGGGCCAGCGGCCAGATCAAGAGCCCGAGCCAGAGGGCAGAGGTGTAAAGGTTCAACTCCACCAAGCCTGAACGAAGGTAAACAGCGGGAGGAGTGGCAGGGCGAGCAGCGCACAGCCGAGCGCGAGGACCCCGTTTCCGAGGGACCCTGCCCTGACCTTCTCCAGCGTCCGCACGAGCAGTGCCGCCCCCAGCCCCAGCAAGGTCGCGATCAGGCCCGCCAGCCCGCCGAGGGCAAAGGCCGACCGGGCGCTGTAAAGAATTTGCGAGAGGATATCCCGCCCCCAGGCATCGGTCCCCAGAAGATGCCTGCCTGACGGGGGCAGGGGATGGTTGAATCCTCGCGCCAGCAACTCCTCGGAAGGTGGATCGTAACCGGTAATTGGATCATAGACCTGGGGGTTCCAGAGGGTGCCCGTCAGCACCGGATGGGCGATCACCATTCCCCCGAAGGCAAGGAGGAGGGCGACGGCGATGAGGAGCGGCCAGCGGGCCCTCCTGCCGGCCTCTCGCACGAGCGGCTCATCCTGTTGGGCCGCGCTGGGCTCCCGCTCCCTTATCCCGCGGTAGATTGCCATCGCCATGTTGATGAAGATCAGGGCCACGACGATGTAGATAGACGCCCCGACGGTCAGGGGCATATCCTCTGAGAGGATCGCATTGAGCAGCATCAGCCCGACCCCCGGCCAGGTGTAAACCGTCTCCACCGAGAGGAGTGCAGCGAAGGAGAGAGCCAGAAATAAGGCGAAGAACGGCGTGAAGGAGCCTCTCCCGAAAGGCCGGAAGCGGAAGAGGTCGCTGCGGATGATCAAGGCATAAAAGACGGACATCTCCAAGGTGAGGAGGATCAGCGGGAGGATCATGTGCCAGATCATGTCGCCGGCGAGGCTGGACAGAGGTTCTCCGTATAGGATGAGGCTGATGAAGAAGCCGAGGGAGAAGAGAACCGCGTTCATTCCGATTGCAAGCAGGGTGGCGAGCCATTTAGGACTGACCGTCCTCCAGAACCTCCGCAGCCCGAGCCAGCCAAGCCCTGCGACCGCGAAGCCGATGAACGTGGAGAGGACGACCCGCCAGAAAACGGCATTAGCGCTTATCTCACGATAAGGCCGCCAGATGTCTGGATTGAGAAACTTCCCCATGGGGAGCAGACCGAGCTTATAGGCAAAGATCCAGACGAGCAGAAGGACAAGCCAAGGCAAGAAGAGGGCGTAAACCCCAATAGCGATGAACCTGTTCCCGTTGCTGCCCCAGCGACTCTGGAAGAGCCTGCTCCAGAGATTGCCCAGGGGGATCGCCAGAAGCAGCGCCAATGTGAAGAGGAAGAGTGAGCGGGGGAGCCTTTCGGCAACGACGCTCCAGACCGAGCGGGGATAGTAGGAGAAGGAGACCCCCAGGTTCCCGGTGAGGAAGTTCCTCCAGAAGGCAAATAGGCCAACCGATTGGCCTGGGCCAGGATAGTGAGGTGGACTCCATGTGCTGGGAAGAGGCCCGTAGAAGGTGGAGAGGTCCACCCCCCGGACCTGGAGGAGGACGAAGATGGCCGTAAGGAATATGAAGAGCGCCAGCGCTGCGAGCAGGAGGTCCCTCAGGATCATCCGGACAACTTGTTCGGTCATACCATCTTCATTTTACCTCATCAATTTCAAAACATGACATTCAAGGCTAACCGATGGGTCAGCGGAAGCTGAGGATGGAGTGCCATGGCATAATCGAAGCGCACGTGGCCCCAGCCGGTGCTCGTCCCGAGAGTAAATTTGTTGTGGTCAAGCCCGAACCTGATCCCGAGGAAGCCGAACCAGGCTTCAAAACCCAGTTGCCCCTGGAGCTCGCCGTTGTAGCCGCGGCGGGCGAGGATGTTCTCCAGCCCGAAGGCGGCGCGGATGTTCCGCCAACTGAAGGAGCCGCCGAGGCGGAGGTCACGGTTCCAGGGCTCGACGTGGCCGTTGCTGAACCCGACATCGGCGGCTAATAGATTCTCTAAACTGAAGCCGAGGCGGAAGTTACCTAGATTGAAGAGCCAGGCCGGGCTGAGGGACCAGCCGAAGCCATCAGTGGAGTAAGAGGAGCTTTGGAAGAGCTTCACCTTGGTCCCGATCCCCACCGCCCTGATCCCGAAGGGGGAGAAGCCGAGGGCAAAGACCCCGGCGCGGCTCGCGTAATGGAAGTTGCCAGTGGGGTTGCCGTCCTCGTCCAACGCTTCCAGCATTCCCGAATCAATCTGGAGGAAGGTGAAGCCGTAGTTCCTGGTGGCGATGCAGAAGGAGAGGTAGGAGAAGGAGCCAAACTGCGAGCTGAAGAAGGAGTTTGCTCCAAACCCCTGGAGGAAGGCCAGACCCGCCGGGTTGTAGAAGGTGGCAGCCTCATCGTCAGCCAGCCCGACGAAGGCGTTCCCCATCCCCATCGCCCGTGCTCCCACGCCGATCTCGAACAGCGCCGCGACGCTGGTGTAGTCCTGGGCCACGCCACCCACAGCCGCGCCCGACAATAGCAATCCAACAAACAGCACGATCATCCCGTACTTCATGACAAAGCCTCCTTGGTCATTTGGCTGTAATGAAGGAGAAGCTGTAATCGTTCTCCATCGGGACTCCCTCTTGCGACTTAGCGCTCTTGAAGATCGTCACCGTATATTTCGTTCCCAGACTCAAGAGCTGATCCGGGGTGAAGCCCAGATCCTGCGAACTGTTCCAGAAAAGCTGGCCGGGCACGGGGGTTCCAAATTCGTCCATCATCTGGAAGGCTCCCTTTACCGAGGCCTCATCCATCGGGACGTTGAAGGAGATCTTGATGATTACTGATGTGGGAACGTCTGCCTCGCCATCTTTGGGATAGGTCTGCACCACTTGGGGGGCCTCTTGAGGCGCAGCGGACTCTGTGGTGAGGGAGAAGCTGTAGTCATTCTCCATCTGGACTGCTTCTTGCGACATCGCACTCTTGAAGATCGTCACCGTGTAGCCGGTCCCCTCCTGCAGGGGTGCATCCGGCGTGAAGCAGAGGGTGGAAGACCCCTCACTGGCCGCCCCCTTGACCGGCTCCTGGGAGACCTGCTCCTTCCAGGAGAACTGCCCTGCGACTCCGCTCCCATACTGGTCCACCATCTTGAAGGCCGCCTCCACCGAGGCGTGGTCCATCAACGTGTTGAAGGTTACCTGTACCGTCACCGAGGTGAGGACGCCACTCTCTCCATTCTGAGGATAGGTCGAGACCACCTGGGGAGCCTCCTTGGGCAGTGCGGCAGCGGTAGTGAAGGAGAAGATATAGTCACTGCCAAGCGTCACGCCGTTCTCCGCGGCGGCGCTTGCCGCTATAGTAACTGTATACGTTGTCTCGCTCTGGAGCGCTGCGTCAGGGCGGAAATACATCCTGGTATTGTCCCCTGAATCCTTTGATATCTGTTCCTTAATGATCTTCTTATTGGAATAGCCG
>Ga0114934_10003003_pt1 | contig 10611 bp, 12 predicted proteins | sample 4SBtaG_2_FD_99695 | JGI IMG/M metagenome (GOLD analysis project Ga0114934, IMG submission 99695) | Deep subsurface microbial communities from Kolumbo volcano to uncover new lineages of life (NeLLi) - 4SBTROV10_white metaG | ecosystem: Environmental > Aquatic > Marine > Volcanic ...
GGAGCGGAGCCATCGGACGGACGATGAGGAGTTCTACATCCCTCATCGCAAGGGGATACACAACGGGAGGGAGCTACTGCAGAGGGCGGCGGGCTGGATCTACTTCTACAACCTGGTGCGGCCCCACTACGGGAAAGGGATGGAGGGGAAGCCACCGTTCCAAAAGCTGCTCGAATTGGGCTATGAGCTGCCTGAGGAGTTCGCCTTGTTTCCCCCGATCACTCTTGATAGAGTCGGTGTGGACTGGGCATTGGAGGGTGGTAACGATCTCTTGGCCCATTACATCCCTGGGCGCCTCCCGATAACGTGATTATAGCACAGGCTGGAGCAAAACTGACAGCGGACGATGAGGCTGACCAGCTCCAGCCTCATTTCCGCCCCAATTCCGGAATCTCGTCCTTGACACCCTGAAATACCGGCGCCAGCCAGGATATCTCCCGCAGCTTACGGAGCGCCTCAATGATCATCCCCTTGCGCTCCATGATCTTCTGCGAGAAGCCCCCCAAATCGGCCGAATTGCCATAGCCAGCCAGGATTCGAGCGGCATAACCGGCAGTGATGCTCATCGCATCCGCATCGCGCCCGATCCCATCCAGCAGGCTGCAGATCTCCTCCTGGGTCGCTTGCATATCCTTAGGAGGGCGGACCTTCTTATTGCAGATCCTCCCGTGGTATTCGGCGACTACCTCCACCTCGTCTTTAGCGGTTTCGACGATATATTGCATCTCCGAGGCCACCCCGCAGTTGGACTCGGCGCAGTAGAGCGAGCCGAAGAGTTTTTTAATCGAAGGGATCAGCCCCGGCAAGGGCGGTCCCCCCTTCTCCCACTCCCCGCCCTGGAGGGTCTTGATGACCAGATCTTGATAGGCCTGGGGCGAGAGCCTCCGCGGGCCACAGGAGGTTAAGGTCAAGAGCAGCATCGCCAAAAGAAGAATCAGCCAAAGCCTTCGATCGCTCATCACTATTTAAATCTAGCCCAACTTGCCCCGCCGGGTCAACTCCAGCTATCATGAGATTATGAGGGTCGATCCAGTGGTGCGGCAGCTATATTTTGCTGAGCAGTTTCCTCTCCCCTGGTGGGAGAGGATTGAGGTGAGGGGGATTACCACCCCCATCCCCACCTCCCCCCGTCAAGGGGGAAGGTGGCAACATGGAATAAGTCCAATTAAACGTGACAGAGCACTAGATCTAAAGCAACAGCGGATCGGCGTCCTGATGGGCGGCTGGTCGGGGGAACGGGCCATCTCCTTGAAGTCGGGGGAGAACGTCTACCGAGCCTTAAAAAGGCGGGGCTATAACGCGGTGCGGGTCGAGATCTCATCTCCTGATGAGCTCATCCCCGGGCTTGCTAAGATCGACCTTGCCTTCATCTGCCTCCACGGCGGAATCGGGGAGGACGGGACGATTCAGGCCCTGCTCGATATCCTAAAAAAACCATATACCGGCTCACCGGCCCTGGCGAGCCGCCTGGCGCTGGACAAGCTCCTGTCCAAAGGGATCTTTGCCAAGGCGGGGCTCCCCACGCCGCCTTATATACACTATAAGGATGACCCCGCCTGGCCGGAGGAAGTCGAGGCAGAACTGGGCTACCCCTTGGTGGTGAAGCCGCGGGCCGGAGGCTCGAGCCTCGGAGTGCAGATCGTCCAGGCCCGCGAGGAGCTAGAGGCCGCCGTCCGCAAGACCGAGGAGGGGTTCGGCGATCTTTATATTGAAAAATTCATCCCCGGCAAGGAGGTCACCGCGGGGATCTTGAGGATAGAGGGCGAGGACCGTGCTCTGCCGCTGGTCGAGCTCCGCCCGCGGGAGGAATTCTATAACTACGAAGCGAAATACACCCCCGGGGCGACGGAGTTTGTAATCCCCGCTGAATTGGATGATGGAATAGCCCGAAGGGCTCAGGAGCTGGCCCACGCTGCCCACCAGGCTTTAGGCTGCTGCGGCTTCTCGCGGGTCGATCTGCGCGTGACCGCGGAGGGCGAGGTCTACATCCTGGAGGTCAACACCGCCCCGGGGATGACCGCGATGAGCGACCTCCCCCAGGCGGCCCAGGCCGCGGGAATCTCGTTTGAAGATTTAGTAAAATATATGCTCAAGACGGCGATTGAGAAGGAGGGAGAAGATGCCTCAAGTATCAGCTAGAGCGGAGCGGGTCCCGCCCTCGCCCATTAGAAAACTTGTGCCGCTGGCGGACCGGGCGAGGCAGGCGGGGAGGAGGATCTATCATCTGAATATCGGCCAGCCGGACATCCCGACGCCCAAGGAGTTCCTGGAGGGCTTCCGCCATGCGCCAAAGATCCTGGCCTACAGCCCCTCCCGGGGACTGGATAAAGCTCTGGAGGCCCTCATCGGCTATTACCAGGGCTTCGGGATTGAGCTGGAGGGGGAGGAGTTGATCGTCACCATCGGGGGGAGCGAGGCGGTGACCTTCGCCCTGCTCACGACGATGGACCCCGGTGATCAGGTCATCGTCCCCGAGCCGTTCTATGGTCCCTACAACGGCTATGCCGAGATCGCCGGGGTCGAGATCGTCCCCCTGACGACCAAAGCCTCGGAGGGCTTCCGCCTCCCCCCAAGGGAGGAGATCGAGGCAAAGATTACAACGAAGACTAAGGCGATTCTCATCACCAACCCCGGCAACCCCACCGGCATGGTCTACACGAAAGAAGAGCTAGAACTGCTCCGCGAGATAGCCCTAAAGCACGATCTCTTCATCATCTCCGATGAGGTCTATCGCGAGTTCGTCTACGATGATCTGAAACATGTGAGCATCCTCGAGCTCCCGGAGCTGGAGGAGCATGCCATTCTAGCTGACAGCATCTCCAAGCGGTTCAGCGCCTGTGGGGCGCGGATCGGGGCGCTGGCCAGCCGGAATAAAGATGTGATGGCCGCGGTCAACAGGCTCGCCCAGACAAGGCTCTCCCCCCCGACCGCCGGCCAGCTCGGCCTGATCCATTATTTAAATTCACCGGCCTATCCGCGGAAGACCCTGGAGATGATCGCGGAGTTCCGCCGGAGGCGTGATCTGCTCTATGCGGAGCTTTTAAAGATCCCCGGCATCTCTTGCATTAAGCCTCAAGGAGCCTTTTACATTATGGCCCAGCTCCCCGTGGCCGACTCTGAGGCCTTTACAAGATGGCTGCTCACCGAGTTTGAGCGCCAGGGGGAGACGGTGATGCTCGCCCCCGGCGCGGGGTTCTATAAGACACGCGGTCTGGGGAAGAATGAGGCCCGCATCGCCTATGTCCTTAACGGGGAGGAGCTGGCGCGGGCGCTCTGGTTGCTGCGCGAGGCCCTGGCGGAGTTCGCCACGCTGGAGGAGCGCGAGGAGGTCATAAGTAGGGCTTAAGGCCCGCAAGCGACGGCTCGACCTCCTCTTGGAGGAGCGTGGCCTATGCCCCAGCCGCTCCCAGGCCCAGGGGGAGATCCGGGCAGGGAACGTCCTCGTGGACGGCCAACAGGTCGATAAGCCGGGGGCCTCGGTCCCCGAGGGGGCGAAGATCGAGCTGCGGAAGGGCCCAAGATATGTGGGGCGCGGCGGGCTCAAGCTGGAAGGTGCGCTCCGCGCTTTTAAAATAGACGTCCGCGGGAAGACCGTGATTGACATCGGGGCCTCCACCGGTGGGTTCACTGATTGTTTATTGCAGCATGGTGCCAAGAGGGTCTGGGCGGTGGACGTCGGCTACGGCCAGCTCGCTTGGAAACTGAGGCAGGATGAGCGGGTAGCCGTCCTGGAACGGGTCAACGCCCGCTATCTCAAGTTAGCGGATATCGGCGAGCGGGCTGACTTGGCGACGATCGACGTCTCCTTCATCTCTTTAAAGAGGATTATCCCACCACTTCTGGCGATCGTGAAGGAGGGAGGAGATATTATAACGTTGGTCAAGCCGCAGTTCGAGGCGGGTCGGGCCAGGGTGCGACGGGGCGTGGTCCGCGACCCTGAGGAGCACCTTGAGGTCTTGGAGGACCTGAGCTGCTTCATCGGCGAGGAGCTAAAACTCTCAATCTTAGGGGCAACCTGCTCCCCGATCAAAGGCCCCAAGGGGAATATCGAGTTCTTCTTCCATCTGAGGAATGCTCCGGGCATCCAGCAGGCGATCGATCTCGCCCGGGTGGTCCGGGAGGCTCACGCTCATTTTGGCCGTTAGCATCTGGATAGGTGTTGATAATCCCCCGTCCCCCTCTCCGCAGCGGAGAGGGGGTGGCCGTAGGCCGGAGGTGAGGTTGTAGCCAGCGGTTGACCTGAATTGCCAGGCCCTCCATAATGGGAGCAGCTTAGAGGGAGGTCAATATGGCCCAACTGGTCTTCGACATCGAGACGGCAGCCTTCCCCTTCGACTCCTTCGATGAGGCTCAGCAGGTAGGGCTTCTCAAGCTGGCTGAAAAGGAGGAGACCGAGGAGCGGAGAGAGAAAAAAAGGGAGGAGATTATCAGAAGGCTGGGGCTCCACCCCTTCACCGCCCAGGTGGTGGCCATCGGGATGCTCAATGTGGAGAGCGAGCGCGGCCAGGTCTATTATCAGGCGGAGGGGCATGAGAGCTGGCGCTCAGAGGATGGGTTGGTGGAATTCGAGTCAGGGAGCGAGCGAGAGATCCTGGAACGATTCTGGAAGATAATTGAAAGATATGATCGATTCATCACCTTCAATGGTCGGCGCTTCGATTGCCCCTTCCTCATGATCCGCTCGGCAATCCACGGAATCAGGCCGACGCGCAATCTGATGCCCTACCGCTATGACTTCAAGGTCCATTGCGACCTGCTCGACCAACTGACCTTCTACGGAGCGCTGCCGCTGCAGTGGTTCACCCTCGACCTCGCCTGCAGGGCCTTCGGCATCGCGAGCCCCAAGAGCGGGGGGATCACCGGCCTCGATGTCCAGGAGCTCTTCTCCCAGGGCAAGTATCGCGAGATCGCCCAGTATTGCCTGGGCGACGTGGTGGCCACAGCGGAGCTCTACCGCCGCTGGGAGCCCTTCCTCTTCCTCACCCGATAGAATCATGCTGATCATCGGCCTGACCGGCGGGATCGCCAGCGGGAAGAGCCTCATCGCGCGGGAATTATCAAAGGATCCCGGGATTGCCGCGATCGACATCGATCGGGTCGCCTGGGAGGTCTACCGCCCCGGCTCTGATATCTACCATAAATTGGTCGAGCACTTCGGCCAGGAGATCTTAAGAGCAGACGGGGAGATCGACCGCAAGCGCCTCGGAGAGATCGTCTTCCACAACCCTAAAGAGCTTCAGTTTCTGGATGAGACCGTCCATCCCGCGGTCACCGCCCGCCTGCGGGAGCTGATAGAGGCAGAGCAGCGGCGGGGGACGCGAGTCCTGATCCTGGAGGCAGCGCTGCTCCTGGAGTCAAAATGGGTCGATCGCTCCCTCTTCGACTACATCGTGGCCTTGAAGGTCGAGCGGGCAGAGCAGCTCCGCCGGCTCCGCGAGCGGGACGGGCTCATGCTGGAGGAGGCCGCGAGCAGGATCGGCTCTCAAGACCCGAAAAAGCTGGAGGAGGCTGACTACGTCATTGATACCTCCGGCAGCCCCGAGGAGACGGTCGCCCGGGCGCGGGAGCTATTCGCCTCCCTCAGCGAGGGGCCTTAAAATTGTAGGGGCAGACCCCCGTGTCTGCCCTAGGAAAGGGTGGAGAGTTCGCCCCTAGGGGAATGATCGACATTGGTGTAGAATGGCGGGGAAGATGATATTGGAGAACCCTTATATCCAGGCATTGTTGATCCTGCTCCTCTCCCTGGGACTGGCCAAGGGGACCGATCTCCTCTTTACCAAAGGGCTGGTCCGCCTAGCCGCTCGCACCAGGACGGCGATCGACGACCGGATCATCGCCACCCTCCGCTGGCCCATCTTCTATAGCCTGATTCTCGGCGGGTTCTCCGCGGCCCTCGGCCGCCTCCACATCCCCCAGGCTGCCGGCTTCTACTCCGTCGGGCTGATCAAGACGGTAGTGCTCCTCATCTGGTCCTGGGCGGGCTTGAGGATCAGCCTGCTGCTCATCGCGGGGCTAAGCAGCCGGACGAGGAGGCGCGAGCTGGTCCAGAAGAGATTTAAACCCCTCTTCGAGAACCTGATCAAGATCACCATCTTCTCCATCGCCCTGATCATCCTCCTCTCCATCTGGAGGATCAGGGTGACGGCGCTCCTCGCCTCGGCGGGAGTGATGGGGCTGATCATCGGCTTCGCCGCCCGGGATATTTTGGCCAACTTCTTCGGCGGGCTGTTCGTCTTGGTCGATAGCCCCTATAAGGAGGGGGACTACATCGTCCTGGACTCCGGCGATCGGGGGATCGTGATGGACATCGGGCTGCGGAGCACCAAGATCAAGACGAAGGACGACATCGAGATCACCATCCCCAACGCCCAAATAGCGAACTCCAAGATCATCAACGAGAGCGGGCCCCAGGAGCGAACGCGGGTCCGCGCCCACGTCGGCGTGGCCTATGGCTCGGACGTCGATCGGGTGAAAGCGGTCCTCACCGAGATCGCTGAGGGGAATGAGCATGTTTGCGAGAGTCCGGAGCCGCGGGTCCGCTTCCGCGAGTTCGGCGATTTCTCCTTGAACTTCGAGCTCCTCTGCTGGATCGAGGACCCGATCAAGCGGGGCCTGGTCCTCGATGAGCTCAATACCGCGATCTACAAGCGGTTCGCTCAGGAGAAAATCGAGATCCCCTTTCCCCAACACGATCTCTATATCAAGGAATTTCCAAAGGAGGAATGATGCTGGAGAGGAAGACCTGGAAGAGGGCGCAGGAGGAGTTTCAACAGGCCAAGGTCGCGCTGATCCCCGTGGGAAGCACCGAGCAGCATGGCCCCCATCTCCCGTTGGGGACGGATTTTTTGATTGCAAAAACCTTGGCGGAGGCAGCGGCCGTCGAGACGGGGGCAATCTGCACCCCGGTGATCCCCATCGGCCTCTCGGAGCACCACCGGCAGTTCTGGGGGACCCTCTGGGTCAAGCCGGATTACTTCCGCGGCTATCTGCGGGGGATCGCCGAGAGCCTGGCCTATCACGGGATAAAGCGAATCATCTACGTCAACGGTCATGGTGGGAACATGGCCGCGCTCCAGGAGGTCTGCCGCGGGCTCCATCATCAGGGGATCTACGCCCTGGCCTGGCAGTGGTGGTGGGCGGTGGCGGAGCTCTCCGCGGAGCTCTTCCCCCAGGCTGGCTCCCACGCTGGCGAGCCGGAGACCTCGATGGTGCTCCAGGTTGCCGCGGAGCTGGTCGATCGGGAGGCGCTGGCGGAGGCGGCTGCGGGGGCCGCACCCCGTTGGGGAATCCAGAGATTTGGGACCGATGTGAGCTTTGATACACTCGATTTCTCCAAGAGTGGGGCGACCGGTGACCCGCGGCGGGCGACCAAGAGGGCAGGGGAGAGGCTCTATCGCGCGGCCCTGGAGAGATTAGTCGGGCTGGTGCATTGGTTGGAGGAGCTCCCCGATAGGGGACTCCGGCCGAAGGACCATAAGCCTTGACTTGGTTTCAGTTCCCCAATGGCCTAAGGTAAGCTGAGGAGGCGAGATATATGGGTACAGCAATAGGCTTTATCATCGCCGTGGTCGTGCTCTTCCTCTGGAGCGCGATCAAGATCGTGCGGGAGTATGAGCGGGGGGTGATCTTCCGCCTCGGGCGACTCGTCGGGGCGAAGGGACCGGGGCTCTTTTTGCTCATCCCCATCGTCGATAAGATGATCAAGATCTCGCTCCGGGTGATCACGATGGACGTGCCGCCCCAGCAGGTGATCACCAAGGACAACGTCCCGGTGAGCGTCAACGCCGTGCTCTACTTCCGGGTGATCGATCCGAATAAGGCCGTCGTCGCGGTGCAGAACTACGTGGTCGCCACCAGCCAGATCGCGCAGACCACCCTGAGGAGCGTCCTGGGCCAGGTTGAGCTGGACCAGCTCCTGACGGAGCGGGAGCAGTTGAACCGGAAGCTGCGGGGGATCATCGATGAGCATACCGAGCCCTGGGGGATCAAGGTGAAGATCGTCGAGGTCAAGGACGTCAGGATTCCTGAGGATATGCAGCGGGCGATCGCTCGCCAAGCCGAGGCCGAGCGGGAACGCCGCTCAAAGATCATCAATGCCGAAGGGGAATTGCAGGCAGCAGAGAAGCTCCAGCAGGCAGCGGGAATTCTCCAGCAGAGTCCAGCGGCGATCCAACTGCGGTTTTTGCAGACATTGATCGATATCTCCTCGGAGAAGAGCCGGATAATCGTCTTCCCCCTCCCCACAAACATCTCTGGGATCCTGCGGGGGTGGCTCCCCTCGGGGGATGAGGGTGAGGAGAGTGGGGAATAGAAGCTTGCTAATTCCATGTGTAAGTTTTGACGCAAATTACTCACGGCGTGGAAACGGGGGTGGGAACCAGATATACTCCCAATATGGCCCCTTCTCCCCTGGAGGGAGAAGGTTGAGATGAGGGGGGGATTCCGGCTTCACCCTCACCCTGCTCCTCTCCTGCTATTGCTAGCCCTGCTGCTTCTCGGCGGGGCTGTGCTCAGCGAGGCTCAGCCGCTCGCCCCCGGCGGCGGGCCGACCTTGGGCTGGCTCCCGCTCGATCTTGTGGGTCTGAACGAACATCTGGCGCTGGCCGGGCTCCCTCAACTTGAGCCGGGGCTTCTCCTCATCGGCATGTCCTACTTCGGCGAGCGGCGCGACGGCTTTGCTGTCGGCGGCCTGATGGCCTTCGGCCAAAGCGAAGCCACTAGACTGGATAAGTCGGTGAGGCTCTCGCTATTGTTCGGCGGGCCGACGCTGGAATACGGGGAGTTGGTCGATGAGCAGTTGGGGATCTTCGTCGGCGGGCTCTTTGCCCCAGCGCGCCTCACTCTAAAAGTTACCCTCCATCCGGCGGAGGACTTCGACTCCGGCTTGCAAAGGTCTTCCGGGACAAGCCTCACCCGCTCGTTCTTCTTGATGGAGCTCTATGCCGGCGGGGAGTGGGCTCTCGGGGAGCAGCGGCTCCGCTTCTCTTTAGGATACCTTTGGGCGATGGGAATGAGCAATTGGCAGACCGACGGCCGCGACCTCCCCGGCCCACCGGAGCGCTTCAGCGAGCCGCTGGTTCAAGTGGTGTTTGTCTTCGGGGTTTGACTGGATTTAACAGGGCTAGAATGGGAGTTAAATTTATGCTATAAGGGAGCCTTAGGAGGTTAATCTATAGTAGTAACAAAATCTTCTTTGGAAATCTTTAAGGAAAGCAGACAGCAGGTATGGAATTACTTCATCACGACAAGGGTAGCCTATGAGAAGATACTCTCCCCTTGGCTCAAGAATGAGATAGATCAGGATCGGGGCAACCACACCCACATTCTTACCTATGGTAGCCCGACATTGGGGTATAACATATCCGTCGGCGAGGTAAGTGTTACTACGAAAGAGCTTGCTGACTTTGCCGGGCCTGACGGCAGCGGATTAGACATTTTGAAACGAAACCTCTTTGTCTTTTCATTATCCGTCAACGAAAATGGAAGATCAAGGGAATAGCCCGAAGGCTATCCTTTAAAAGGGGAAGGACTGCCCTTGAAAGGAGAGCTATCTGGTGATATAATGTGGGGAGAAGGGCTGGTGATAATATGGGGAGGACCATAACGATCCAGGAGTTAGACCACTCTGCTACCAAGGTGGTGCGCGAGGTCGAGGATAAAGGCGAGGTCACCGTTACCCGGCGGGGCAAGCCCGTTGTCGTAATCAGCCCCTATGGACAGCACGTGAGGATGAAGAAGCGGGAAGCCTACCGGCAGTTGAAGCAACTCGTGCGGGAGTATGAGCGGGCTGGGGTCTCCGCTGATGAGGTAATCAGGAAGTCCAGAAAAGAGCTTGAGGAGCGCAGTAAGTGACTGAATATGTGGTAGATGCCAACGTTGTTACCCGTTTCTTACTAGAAGAAGAGCCCTTCTTGCCCCAAGTCGATCGTTTAATCCAAGATTACGTCGACGACAAGATCAGGCTGAGCGCTCCCACCCTATTCATGTTTGAGGTGACGAACAATATCATAACAGTGGCCAGGGGGAAGAGGATAAAGGAAGAGACCGCAGCAGCGACCTTTGCGCGCTTCGAAGATCTCGGTATTCCGTTAGAGGAGATTAACTACTCGAGGATGTTTGAGCTTGCCAGGCAATATGGGCGAACGGCTTACGACGCCGGTTATCTCACCCTTGCGGAGCAGAGGCAGGTCCCCCTGGTCACTGCCAATGAACATCTCTATAACGCCGTGAGGGGTGAGTTCAAGTGGATTATGTGGATCGGCGATTACGGTGGTCTCCCTCATGGGGGTCACTCAGGAGCGAAATAGGCCTTTCTCGTCCCCCCTGGGAAAGCATGTCGGAATCAGCAATCCTGGGCAGGGCGCCCCCAATCGCGGGCATTATTGCAGAAGCACGCTGCATGATCGCATTCCCTGCTCGATGGTTTCGACATCACTTGACATCGGAGACCGTTGGGGCTAGATTGACTTTGAGATAAGATTGACCGGATTAGGTGAACAGAAGTTGCTTTAACGGTCGTAGCTGGTAATTGTCAGGGGGAGTTTGCGGGGAATAGGGGATGGAAATCCAGATTGATCCGCATGCGCTAGAACGCGCCGAGGAGAGAGGCAC
>Ga0114934_10003004_pt1 | contig 10610 bp, 7 predicted proteins | sample 4SBtaG_2_FD_99695 | JGI IMG/M metagenome (GOLD analysis project Ga0114934, IMG submission 99695) | Deep subsurface microbial communities from Kolumbo volcano to uncover new lineages of life (NeLLi) - 4SBTROV10_white metaG | ecosystem: Environmental > Aquatic > Marine > Volcanic ...
AAGCGATCAGATCTGTCAGATATCGGCAGATATATTCAACAGACCTCTTGTTAGAGGAGAAACCTGCGAGACATCAGGACTTGGTGCCGCAATCATAACGGCAGCAGGGGTAGGTTTCTATGGAGACACAATTTCTGCCATAAAAGCTATGGTGAAATATCAAGATGAATTCATACCTGATCCCAACAATGTTTCCTTATATAAAAAATTATACAATCGAGTTTATTCAAAAATGTACAAAAATCTAAGCCCTTTATACAAAGAAATTAGAGATATTACTGGTTATCCGGAATCATATAATTTTTAAAAATGGAGAATACGTCATGACAGAAAAATTTCAACCCAACTGGATAAATGAACCTCCAAAAAAAAACAGTTTCAGATCCATATTCAAATGGGGAGATCCAAATGAGTTCAAACATCCTAATGAAAGATTGTATAAACTTATCAAAAAAACATTTGGCCTTGATAATCATAATTTTATTCAGCCTTCTTTCAACACAGGCAACAATATTGTAGAAGAAACCCCACCCATTAGGATTTCAGAAGAGATCATAAATAATCTAAATCAGATATGTGGCAAAGAAAACGTGTCTATAACCCCATATGAAAGGGTAAAATATTCATATGGCAAAACCCTTGAAGAAGCTATTGAACTTAGATCAGGCAATATTTCTGCAATAACGGATGTAATTGTACATCCAAAAAATAGTGACGATATAAAAAAAATAGTTGAACTGTGCCAAAAAAATAAAATTCCACTTCATGTCTTTGCAGGAGGATCATCTGTCACACTCGGTCACAGGTCTGAAAAAGGTGGAATAACCATTGTAATTTCAACCCACATGAACAGGGTTATTGAATTTAATGAAACAGATCAGACCATTGTTGTTGAGCCAGGGATATTCGGGCCTAAGCTAGAGTTCATACTAAACAATGCCAAAAGACTTCTAGGATCAAAAAAAAATTACACATGTGGCCATTTCCCTCAATCTTTTGAATATTCCACAGCAGGTGGATGGGTTATTACCCTTGGATCAGGTCAGGCATCCACATATTATGGAGATGCAAAAGATCTTGTAATAAGCCAGAAGTATATAACTCCAAAAGGAGAAATAAAAACAAAAGATTTCCCTGCTTCTGCAGCAGGGCCAGACATAGGTTCCATCTTCCTTGGGAGCGAAGGTATTTTTGGCATCCTTGTTGAGTTAAAGTTAAAAATTTTCAGACATATGCCTGAGAATAAAAAAAATTTTGCTTTTATATTTCCAACCTGGGAAAACGCTGTTGATGCTGCAAGGGAAATAAGCCAGTCTGAAGGAGGAGTGCCTGCTGTTTTAAGAATCTCCGATGAAGAAGAAACAGATGTAGGACTGAAGCTTTATGGAATAGAGGCTACTATTTTTGATAAACTCATGAAGTTAAAAGGCTTTAAATCTATGCAACGTTCCCTTTGTATTGGTAGCACACTCGGTTCAAAGGAATATTCAAAAACTGCATTTAAAAACGTAAAAAAAATAGCAAAAAGATTCGGAGGCCTGTATCTCACTGGATATCCGACTTCACAATGGGAGCATGGTAGATTTAAAGACCCTTACATGAGAGAAGATTTAAATGATTATGGAGTTTATATAGACACCCTTGAAACAAGTGTTAAATGGTCCAACATTCATAAAGTTCACAAAGAAGTAAGAGCACATATAAAAGAAAAACAAAATATCATATGTATGACCCACTCATCTCATTTCTATCCACAAGGAACTAATCTATACTTCATATTTATTTCAATGTTCGAATCAAATGATGAGTATATTAATTTTCACAGAGGTATAATAAAAAAGATACATGAAGCAGGAGGGTCTCTCTCTCATCATCATGGAATAGGCAAAATGATGTCATTCATGTTTAAAGAGCATATAGGTAAAAATGAATTTGAGCTGTTACAAGCAATCAAAAAACATCTTGATCCTGAGATGATAATAAACAGTAAAGGTATTATGGAAATGGAATAAAATTCTAATTTTTGTACTCAAATGCCGGGGTTATATATTCCGGCACGATTCCATGCATTACTCTTTTAATTTCATCAATACTTTGAATATCAGCTGATTTCTTAACGACACAAAGTTCTTCATCCAATTCGTTGAGATTACATTGTCTGCTTTTCAGAACCATAATTTTTTTATGTGAAGTCGGGATTATATCCTCACCGTCTGTAAGGAGTTCTTCATATAATTTTTCTCCTGGACGAAGTCCTATATATTCTATCTTTATATCCACATCAGGTTCAAATCCTGAAAATTTTATGAGATCTTTTGCCATTTCAGCGATTTTGACAGGTTTTCCCATATCAAGAACAAAAATTTCTCCACCTTCTCCCATTGCTCCTGCCTGAAGTATCAGCTGACAAGCCTCAGGTATAAGCATAAAATATCTTATTACTTCTGGATGAGTTACTGTAACAGGGCCGCCATCACTGATCTGTCTTTTAAAAAGAGGTATTACACTCCCCGCACTTCCTATAACATTCCCAAATCTCACAGTCATAAAGTTTGTACGACAGCTTTCTTTTCTGTTCTTATTTTGGACAATCATTTCAGAAATTCTTTTAGAAGTCCCCATTATATTCGTTGGATTTACAGCTTTATCTGTTGAAACAAACACAAATTTTTTGCAATTATATTCTTCTGCAAAATCAACAAGATTTTTTGTACCAAAAATATTATTATAAACAGCTTTCCATGGATAATTTTCAAGCATTGGAACATGCTTGTATGCTGCTGCATGAAAAACTATCTCTGGTCTGTATATGTTGAAAACTTTTGTGAGATCTGCCTTACTCTGAATATCTCCAAGAACAGGTACAATTTTAATATCAGGAAAACCTTTCTTCAGATCAAGATCAATATCATAAAGAGGACTTTCTGCTCGTTCGAATAAAATAAGTACTTTTGGCCTGAATTTACATATCTGTCGGCATAACCCACTTCCTATTGATCCAGCCGCTCCTGTAACCATAACAATATTTGATTCAAGGTAGTTACCTATGCTCAGGTTATCCAACTCTACCGCATCTCTTCCAAGAAGATCCTTATATTCCACGTCTCTCACTAAATTCAACGATACTTTGCCATCGATCAATTCTCCGATACCAGGCAAGATTTTATATACAACTCCTGTTTCCTTACATAATCCGATGATCCTTCTAATTTGATCTGAAGTAGCAGAGGGAAGGGCTATAATTATCTCTTCAGTCTCTGTTTGCTCAACAACAGCCTTAACCTCTTCTGTTGTTGAAAGAACCGGAAGACCATGGATTTTCCTACCAATTTTTGAAAAATTATCATCAAGAAAACCAATTACATTATAATGAAGATTATTGTTTTCTCTTATTTCTCTATAAATCTTCTCTCCACTGTCACCAGCACCAATTATTAATATTTTTTTATTATTTTTATAATGTTTTCCATAAAAAAAGAATTTTTTAATCTGAGTCAGAATCTGCTTCTTATTACAATTTACAAAACTTTTAAAATAAAGACGTATAGCTAACCTAGCTCCTGATATCAAACATACGGAAAACAGATAATCGATTAAAAAAACACCCCTTGAAAGACCATTAAAAGATACAGAAAATCCCACAACTGCAAAGATAATCAGAGATGCTAAAAAAGATGCTTTTAAAATATTAAAAAGATCTCTTATACTTGTATATCTCCACATTCCTTTATATAAATCAAAACAATAAAATACAATCAATTTGATCATAGCAGACAAAGGGATAAGCCAGTAAAGATGATGTATTATATAATTATCAAAACTGTAATCGTATCTTATTCTAAAAGCAGAATACATAGAAAAACAAATTAGGAAAAAATCTAAAACAATAAGAAAATAAAAATTACGATACAATTTAAATTTCATTTTGTGCCTTTTATATAATTTTTAAAGGAATGGAAGAACTTGCATATTACGAAATATTCAAGAATTAAACAGATAATAAATAAATTATGCATTGATCATATCTTATACATTTTATCAGCTAAATTTTTAATCAAATGGTCAGGAAACATATACATTAGTTTATATATTTAACATAGGTTATGTTTTTTGTTAAGCAATATTTATCAACAGGCTGTTACTAAATCCGTAAATAATATTTTGTTTTATTTGCATGTAGTCAGCAATTCAATTTTTTAGATTGAAGAAAAGCTACCAATTGTTCCGCATATATTACCTGTCGGGCAACATAAAAGGGCGATTCAAGTACAATTCACACCTCCCTTCCGGTAATGTAGAAACAATTGTGAATATTAATTTTGCCAAATAATTATCTGGTATGTATTCATTTATTGATTCTGGAAATAATAACTTTTGTTTTCCGCCTTCTGACTATAGACAATTTCTTTTGACTTCGTGCTTTCTTTTCATGATAAAGCCTTAACTAATATGGGCTAAACATAAAAAATGAGTATAATGTCATGTAAAATTCACTATAAAACTAAACTTAAACAAACCTGCTTATTTTTAATAAAAACATAAATATAATTTATATTCAAAATATTCTCTGTATTATTTCTATAAAAAACAGAGAAGAAAAGAAAAAAGATGGATATTATTTATGTCTCCAAAAAACAAATTTGTCAAGAGCCTGTACAGGTTTTGAAAGATAATAAATCATAAGGTCAATAGGAGCTCTAAAAGAAGCAGAGACCATATAGGTTTTTGTTTCCTGTTCATATTCAAGGCCAACATATGGATTATAAACAGGATATGTCCAATTTTCGTAGTTTAAATTTTTACTTCCGTTTCTCCCTACTTTATAACTTTCATTTACGACATAAGAAGCTGCCAGATCAATTACCAGCCCGTTTTTAAATTTCATTCCAATACCTGTTCCATAAACATTGAGATCCGGCAAAGCGTACATCAGATCATAGAGGTTATCCTGCACAGATGAGGGTCTTTTTTCATAACCGGCTCTAAGACAGAGCCAGTCTAAAAGTTGAAGCTCAGCACCAACACTCCAATGAATGGTATCTTTCATATTTCTTTTTATAACCATAGAATCATCACCACCAGCATAACCACTCATTTTTACAAATTGAAGAAGTTGAATATCCTGATCAAAAACGAATCTGTCTTCTTTTACAACCGACCAGTCTGCCCAGGAAACATCAAACATAATTCTCAAAGGTCTTACAGGGGAAATTTTTATCCCCATCTGAACCCTCTGAGGAAATTCTATATCTGAAAAAACGGTACCTGATTGTTCAGGAATTGCCTTATCAGGCAGGTTGAATATTTTTGCCACCTGTGGAGGACTTAAAACTGTCCACGGCATGTTCACACCCTTACCATTCCATGCTGCAAGACGTTGCCATGATTCGGAATATTTAAACTTATACTTTCCATGAAGATGAGCTTTTATAGGACTCTGATAACAAATACCAAAAGAGAAAAACCATTTCGGCTGCCAAAGTAATCCTATATTATAATTTGGAGCAAAATCACTCCTTAAATTCATATCAAAAGAGGCAATCTGTTCATATGGACTTATACCTCCTCCAAACCACGGAGTTGTAAAAGTAGAATCAGATAGAATAGGGAGAAAACCATCCTTTGTTGCATCCCCAAGAACCTTTGTTAACGCAAGGATCTCGCTGGGAGCCCTCATATCAACATTTGCTCCCATGGCTGTCTGCCCCATTCCAACACTGACTCCAACAGATAATTTATCATTTATCTGATAAGAGGCTCCTGGTGAAAGATAGATAAGATGCTGTTGATATACCTTTTTCCCACCAAATCTCGCAGGATCATCAGAATTTCCATGCTCCAGCCCGACAGCAAAAGGAGCATATTGTCCAACAGCAAATGTCCAGGGCGAATTTTTTTTTCTAAAAGATACCCCTACAGCAGGAGCAGTAAGAACAGGTATGGTATCATTATAACCGGGGAGATACATGACACCATTAGTATTGGTTCCAGAAGTCCCGTCAAGGGGATCATCCTTAAAGGTATCCATAAAACCTGGAAAGCCTTCTGCCTGTTTAAAACTAGATTTTTTCACTAGATGAATCATGGTGGTACCAAGATCAAGAATTTTCCCTTCTCCAAGCAGACTGAGTCCAGCAGGATTATAATGCAAAGACATCACACCAGGAGGATTAGCTGTAACAGCATTGGCTAAAGCGATTGCTTTGGTGCTTATTGCAAGCTGTTCATTAAAAGTAGCAAAGGCAAATTCAGAACCACAGGTCAAACAAATTAGAGTGAACAAGAAAACTGATAATTTTAAATTTATTTTTTTTATACACATAGCATCCACATCCAGAAATTACAGGGCAAACTGCATTGGCAGTCTGAAAGAAATAGTAAAGTCAGAGTCATTATCTGTAAGGCCTATTTGAAGATTGAAATTAAGAGATCGTTTAGGATTAAGCCTCCAGCTTGTGCCTATATTTATGGAAGAAGCCATATATGATTCACTGCTTGTTTCTGCTCCATTATCAAATTTATAATCATTACCTTTTTTATATAAAAGCTGATAACCAAAACTTAAAGACATCTTATAAGAAAGGGAATAGGCAAAGCCTGAACTAAGCCCTATACTTGGCCCTGGAGTCACTTCTTTTAAAACTGTATAGTTGTTTTTTGCTCCCCATTTCTGACTCAGGCCATCAACAGGAAGGCTATATGTAGCAGATATGGAAGAAAAGATATAAACAGGATCCACAGCCTTGCTGAATGACGAACCTAAGATAAGAGAATAAAATCCTGAGCCTGAATAAAGTTCTTCTCCAACTGAAACTTCATAAGGACTCCTACCTGTGGGAGTAACCAGAGTAGCATTAAGTATTGTAGTAGGAATTGATCCGCCTGATTTAAACGGCTGCCACTGACAACCGATAGAGACATCTCCTATATTGGTAAAAGTCTGTTCATCTTCTGTATCAAGATTTTTGTATTTATACATAAAAGGCATATTTAAATTTAAAGTAATATTATCTTTTATCGCATACTCAAAAAAAAGATCGTTTTCAATAATATGATCCTGACTCCAGTCAGAAGTATAATTTTCATTAACTTTTACAAGCTTATCAAGAGTATTATAACTATACCTGAAAGAGTATTCCAATCCGAAAGTCTTTGATTTCAAAAGAGTATATTCTCTTCCAGCTGCATCAAGGATCTTCTTTTTTTCATTATCAGACTCATCCGATGTCATCGTAAGTTTTTTTCTCACATCAGACTCTTTCTTTAACGAGTCCACCTCCTTTTTTAACTCAAGAATCTGTTGATACATTTTTTCAGGGTCAAGGAGTACTCCCTCACTACTGCCTTCTGCCAACAGAGTCTGTGGGGAAAAAAGGATCAAACAAAGAGATAATAATAAAAACAAATATTTCACTAGTCTCCTCCGCAATATCAAAATTTATCTTTTGTACACAACACCTGTACCGGCTTTTGTTTCAAATGATCTTATAAAACCAGGGTGATCAGAATTACTAACAGGTATAAACATATCCCTTCTGATTAGATCCTCATCAACAATTCTCAAATCTTCATTTCTCAAAGTTAAAAGATTATGAACAGGTTTCCCTTCTGTATGAATCATAAAGATAACATTTCCATCCCAAATTTTTTTAAATTCTTCTTCAGTAAAACTGATATTACCTTTCCAGGGATCAGATACAAATACATGACCTTTATAAACTCCTTTAAATACAGTAAAATGTTTATACCCAAGGATCCTGATTGGAACTATTCCAGGAGCATTCAGAGTTTTCAAATCTATCAGCTCAGCCTTATATCCAGCACCTTTATATCCAAGAGCATCAACAAATTTCTTCATATCCAAAAAAGAAAAAGCACGTCTCTTTACGATCAATGCTTTATTTCCATATGAAAGAAGCCCGCTTATAACCTGTTTTTCGCTAAATTCTTCTCCGAGATAAAAATCCAGTAATGTAGCAAGAGCGGCACTACCGCAGCTATAGTCATATTCCTGTTTTATAGTTCTTGCATTGGCAATTTCTGTGAAAGGGTCAACAATTGCCCTGATATGTATATTATTTGTTTCCATCGCAAGATTTATCGACTTGTCAGGTGTTTTGCTGACAGGAAAATAGCCACCTAGAAAAGCTGTACCAATCAAAAAAGCAATTAAAAGATGCATTTTTCACCGAGTTTTATATATTAAGTTTAAATTTATTTAGAAAAACAATGTTTAGTGTTATTATCAACAATTTCTGTTGTTGTAAACTTTTTTTTAAAATTTAAGTTAAATTTATCAATACAAAAGGAGGATAATATATATAATAGAATAAAAAGTTAATGTGTATAAATATATACTCTGCCAGGTCTATTGATATCCGATTGGCCATTCTGTTTTAAGGCTCCACACACTGTAATTTTTGAAGATGTCCCATAATATACACCAAATATCTGATTATTATCTGCATATTTTCTTGCAGGATCAATATTACTGGTTGAAGGATCATCCAGAAGGTGGTTTGGATCATTGCCTATATTTAAAGCTCTTCCTGAGTAAGGATCAATATCACCTGATTTATAATATTCGTGTGGAAGATCTGTCACCATTTTGCTATCCATGGCAAAGACTTTAGTTATTCTATCCACTCTGATTTCAAGATCAGGAATTCTAACCTCAAGATAGACCACATTTTTATCTGTAAATCCTGGGATTGACCCAACCTTTGGCTCAACTTCAACAGGAGCAGACATATCAACATGGATCACATCAGGGACATGGGAAAAAATTGTAAAAACACCGGCTTGATTTCCATCAACCCCATCTGTATCTTTCCAGGAAACACCACCTGTTAAAGTTTCAATCTTAAGATCTTCAGCCATTATCTTTACGACTTTACCAGAAGAAGGAGGGGATATATTTGCATTTACCAGATTAAAACCTGTTGCAATATTATTTTCAATTTTTTTATCTTTAGAATCAACATAGATATCACCAAAATCTGATGAAACAACAGCAGCCTTTGCAAAAACCATGGAAAGCTCATCTTCACTTAGACTATATAAATCACTTGATAAAGCCCGATTCGTATTGGTGAAAAAAAGAACCAAAAACATCAATAAAATATATTTTTTCATCTTTAATCCCCTTATAATACAAAAAAACCGTTTTCATAACGAAAACGGCTTTTTTGTACGTTTAATTCAATCTTTATCTATTAATGGGCATAAATATAAATTGCATTAGCTGATATACTTGTGCTTCCTCCTGAAGAGTAAGAAACTCCTAAGGTATTTGTAAGAGCTGCGTCATAAGAACCCAAAGTAGAGGCAGTAGGGGCTACTCCCTTCCCAAACTGAGAATCTGTCAGAGAAATTGTGGTCATAGAACTTGAAGCTGTTTTATCTAACTTAAGATCAGGCATTGCAATTTTAATATATGAAGTATCTTTAGGAACCAAGTTAACAGTACTACCACTATCTTGTATCACATCAGTTGAAGTACCTGCGTCTATTTTAATCACACCGGTAATATTCATTGTTTCAGAACCGGTTTTTTCCATAACAATGGTTCCACCGTTAGTATCTGTATCTCCCCATGCTGTATCTGCAGAAGTGGTAGTAAGTGTAAGATGATCCAAACCAATAGTAACACCTGCCTGCCCTGTTACATTATTCATAGCTGAAGTTGACATTTCTTCCATTGCGTATGCTGGTACAGATAAAAGTGATGTTAATGCTAAACCCAAAATAAATCTTTTCATTAAACTTCCTCCATTGCAAGTTTGATTAAAAACCTGTCTGAGGTAACCCAGCCATCCAAATATCTGATCTGGACCTGTAGGCTTTCCGACCCCCGGTTACCCGGAGTGTAGCATTTATCTTAGACAAAACCTAAATTTAATAAAAGAACAACGTTCATGTAATTAAAGTCTTAACAAACATTGTTTATAAAAGTCAATTTAAATTTATAGTTTTTATTTGAAATTATAAAATAATAACCATGTGTATATAATATAATAAATATTTAGAAGCCAAAAACTAAACAAGGCGAGTTAAACTCGCCTTGTAAAAATTTATTTGGATTTTAATCAGAGAAATATCAAAAAAATTATTTAAAATAATCAACAGCGTTCTTAAAGATATACATTCCCTGTGTAAGGGAAGAATCAAAAAGGGACTCCCCAGCTTTTCTCATTCGTTGATGCATCAAAGGCCAATGCGGGTGATTAGTCCAATGACAAAAAGCTTCAGGATGTGGCATCAATCCAAAAACTCTGCCTGTGGCATCACATATTCCTGCAATATCATTCAAAGAACCGTTTGGATTAAATGGAAACTCCCCTTGTGGCAACGTGCCATCCTCTCTGCAGTATCTCAATGCGATCTGATTATTCTTTTCCAGAGACTCAAGTATTGCAGTATCAGCATAGAATTTTCCCTCACCATGCCTGATTGGAAGTTCAATATGATCAAGATTATGTGTAAAAATACATTGTGAACTCTTTTCTGATTTGAGATAAACCCAGTCATCTATAAAACTCCCCCCATCATTATGAAGAAGGGCTACTTTACGGGAAAGAGATTTAATATTAAAACCTGGTAAAAGACCT
>Ga0114934_10003005_pt1 | contig 10608 bp, 10 predicted proteins | sample 4SBtaG_2_FD_99695 | JGI IMG/M metagenome (GOLD analysis project Ga0114934, IMG submission 99695) | Deep subsurface microbial communities from Kolumbo volcano to uncover new lineages of life (NeLLi) - 4SBTROV10_white metaG | ecosystem: Environmental > Aquatic > Marine > Volcanic ...
CCGAGGATGAATAATTGTTGCTAATACTTACCGGCCCGAACAGGTAGCGGTATTGCGGATTGCTTTTAAGTAGAGCACCAATTCCGTACCATAAGTAATCGAGACTTCGTTTTCCCCAATATTTTGGTTGTACGAAACTTCTGCCCAGTTCAAGACCACGGTACAGATAGGGCTTCATCTCTCTGTTATATTTGAACAGTGAGCTTGTATAAATGCCATCGGGACCGATGCTTGATAAGATTCGCTCAGTATCGCACAGCCTGTAAGCGCCTACGATTTCCAGTTCATCCTCATCCCATAAAATCAGGTGCATATAGTTGCAGTCATATTTGTCGATATCTCGCCTCTTTCCTGTACCCTCACCAACTGAACGAAAAGACAGTTCTCGCAAGCGTCCTATTTCTCTAATGATGGATGTGTCGGGTCGATATTCGAAAAGGTATATTTTTTTGTTGTCATCAGTTTCACCAATGAGCTCGCAAAGCTTTAGTTCCTTACGCAGCCGTTGCCGGCATTCGGGGTGAGCAATGGCTTCTTCAGTTTTAAATACCAGTGGTTTATTAGCTGCCAGCATATAGATATGGCGTCTAAATAAAGCGGCAGTATCACGCAAGCTAACATTCTTCTGTATATAATTTTCATGTTCAATTTTTTTACCGACTTTGAAGATAATTGACTTGTTTTCCTGTTTGAACATCTCATGTACCAGCCAGAATGTCGATAATGGTTTTGCAATAATCGACAGTGTGTAAAACAGAAGAGAGTTCCTGCCATTTATATAGATAGGTAGAATAGGTGCCTTCGCGTTGTTAGCAATATTGAGGAAGCCCTTACTCCATTCGCCGTCTTTGATTCCTTTTGGCCCGAACCGCGATACTTCTCCGGCTGGAAAAATGATGACTGCAGAATCATCTTTTACATAGTTAATAATATTTTTTAAGTTACTTTTGGCTGTTTTACCACCGATATTATCGACGGTTAATAGCAAAGGTTTTAACGCACTCATTGTCGCCAGCATCTGATTAGCCACTGCTTTGACATCAGGTCTTACTCTATGTACCATTTTTAATAATGCTAAACCATCGAGCGTACCGATAGGGTGATTGGCGACGATAACGACTTTCCCATGACTTGGAATTTTTTCTATATCACGTTCACTAATGCTATAGCTGAAGTCGAAATAATCCAGTACCTGTTCGACAAAATCGATACCACTAAGATGCTGATAGCGTTGTTCAAACTGCTGCACTTCTGACTCGTGAAATAAGGTGCGTAAAAACGCCGTGACAGGTCTCAGAAATTTACTGTGCCTGGTGGTAAGAGTCGGATATTGTGTCTTGATGACATTTTCGATGCTAAACATGGCTAACTCTCAAAAGTTTTGCGTAGTTATATGTTAAGTCGAAAATATGACAGTTAGATGTATTAAATGTGATTATTGTATTACATCATTCCGAAAATCCGGGGACAGTATAGAATGGCACTAAGTTAAGTATCAAACCTTTCGGAAGTGAGACTTTAGTCTCGCCCATGACGGGGCTAAAGCCCCATCTCCGATTTTTCTGTCACTGGAAAAACACCTTAACTTAGTGCCATTCGGGACAGTATACCTATTAACTCACTTCTTTTAGCTTTCAACCTGGCCTTTTCAGTGCCAAGTGAATGTCACAGTAATTGGAATTGTTGTTACTAATTTATTAAGCAATTAATTTTTCAATTGCATGGGCCAATTCAAAATCTCTAACCGACAAACCGCCTACTTCATGAGTGGTTAGATTTATTTCTACTTTGTTATAAACATTAAACCACTCCGGGTGATGATTGGATTTTTCCGCTTGAATAGCCACTTTAGTCATAAACCCGAACGCATCGATGAAATTAGAAAAGGTGAATATTTTATTCAGCTTATCGCCTTTCATTACCCAAGGTAAATCCGCTTGAGAGTTTAGTTCGTTCAGTTTTTCTTTTGCTGCTGTTAGTTCATATTTTTTAATCATTACTCACTCATTATGAATTTAACGGGGATTCACAGGGACGGTACAGAATGGTACTAAGTTAAGCGTCAAACCTTTCGGAAGCGGGACTTTAGTCTCGCCCATGACGAGGCTATTTACCACAGAGACATACGCAGATATGGATAAAGTGACAACAAAACACATGTAAAATAGTTTACGAGGTAATGTTTAATTTTCATGTCTCTGTCCCATTAATGGGTAAGAGAGGTGAGACGCCCTAAGGAGCCTGATCTTCTTTCAAATTGGTATGGCACAGCACTGAGCGCATGTTGGCAATGAGCGACAATAATTGATCATTGCTAATGCTGTAGTACACCTTGTTGGCATCTTTGCGAGACTTGACGATGCTTTTACTTCTTAGTAAATCCAGATGCTGGGAGGTATTACTTTGTGAGGTCCCTATCTTCTTCATGATATCGCCCACTGAAAGTTCGTCGCTTCCCAGCGCGCAGATAATTCGCCAGCGTAGCGGGTTAGCCATCGCTTTCAGTGCGTTCGATGTGAGCGTCGCCTCGTCTATTGCTTGTTCCTCTGGTGACGCAGGTTGGTCTTTACTCATACAGAATCTCCTGTCTCTGATGCCGATTGGGTTGATGTGGATAAGGCTGATTCAGAGCGCTCATTGTCATCCTCTCGCTTGATATAACCTGTCATATTTTTCGCGATACAGATAATATCTGTAACCACGCCTGCCTCGTCAACCATCGCAGTGCGTGAGAACAGAATAGGCAAAAGACGACCGTTTTTGGCAATAAATCGCGCTTCCACATCTCTGACCACGCCACTTCGAATCATGGCGTCTAACCAGGTACCCATAAAGGCGCTGGCCTGATCGTCCTCGGCTTCTTCAAAAACATCACCGATGCTCAGGCCGATTAGTTCAGTTTCTTTGTAACCCAGCATTTTCTGTGCGGCAGGATTGCTGGACTTGATTTGTCCTTCAGGTGAAAGCACCAGCAGTGTCTCGCCCATGGTGTTCAATAAGCGTTCCTGATAGCGTCTAATCTGCTCCAGCTCGGCCGTGCGCTGGCTCACTTTTTCTTCTAACAACAGGTTCAGTGCGCGTTCTTTTTCAATCAGGCGAAAATAAGCGGTCAGTTTGTTCAGCAGCAGATTGTCATCAATGGGTTTTAACAAATAGTCAGCCGCTCCCACTTCGTAACCCTTCTGCTGGAACTCGTCACTCTTGTAGGCTGCGGTGAGAAATATCACCGGAATCTCGCGCGTCTTCTTGCGCACCTTGAGCATGGACGCGGTTTGAAAACCGTCCATCTCCGGCATCTGCACATCAAGGATAATGAGGTCAACATCATTCTCGGTGAGCGCAAGTTTGACCGCCTTCTCGCCGCCATCGGCCTCGATGACGTGTACGTCAGTATATTTCTCGATCAGACTACGCAAAGTGAATAGATTGTTTGGATTGTCATCGACAATCAGCACCTTAAATCCGGCGTATCGTTTTTGCTCTGTCATGATTTATCGCCCCCCTCATTTCCCCTGTCTTCATTTCGCTGGTCTTCATGGCCAGGGTCTTCATAATCTGCGTCTTCATTTAAGACCTTGCTCAGCACCTTGTGTAGCACATGGACATCAACCGGCTTCACCAGATAATCGCCGACACCCAATGCCAGCCAGCGCGCTCTATCATCATCGCCCGCTTTGGCAGAGAGACCGATACAGGGCAGTTTAGCAAATCGAGGTTGCTCACGAATAGCGCCTGCCAGTGCCAAACCGTCCATACCGGGCATCATCACATCAAGCAAGGCAACTGCTAGATCAGGTTCTTCCGCCAGTGTTTCCAGTGCCTCCTGTGCATCGCCCGCGGCAATTACATCCAGCCCCCATCCTTCCAGCACTGGCGTTAATGCCAACAAATTACGCATATCATCGTCTACCAACAGGATTCGCGCGCCCATGAAATTAGCCACGGGGAAGTTAGCACCAGGGAAATCAGCAACCGGACTAGACTCGGATTGTTCCTTCTGAGAACCAACACGCTCTTTTATGATTGCTGTATCGTCGCCATCATCGTTATCGTCACTCGTTTCTAATCGCTCAGGCAACAACAGTGTGAAGGTTGCACCCTGTTCTGCCTGACTGTCAACGGCAATGCGCCCACCCAGCAAATTCGCGAGCTGACAACTAATCGAAAGCCCTAACCCGGTACCACCATAGCGACGGCTGGTAGAACCATCTGCCTGTTGAAAAGCCTCGAAGATCAGTTTGTGTTTGTGTTTCGGGATACCAATACCGGTATCTCTAACACTGATTCTGACCGGCCGCTGACTATCCGACTCATCATATTCAAGGCCTAAGGTGATTTGCCCCTGTGCGGTGAACTTAATCGCATTCGCCATGAAATTTTTCACAATCTGGGCGAGTTTTTCCCCATCCGTTAGTAGTGTTTCAGGGAGTTTTCCTGACACCGATGGTTGGCGCTCCACTACCAGCACCAAACCTTTGTCATCGGACACCGGCTTAAACAAATCATTGATGTCATTTAACAGGTCCATGATATTGACTTCGCGCAGGTGTAGCTCCATTCGTCCGGCTTCAATTTTTGACAGGTCAAGAATATCGTTGATCAGCTGCAACAGATCCTGCCCGGCTTTATAGACAACCCTCGCCTGCTGTTTATGTTTGTCATCCACTCCCTGTTCTGCTGATGCCAACAACTTCGACAGTAACAAAATCGAATTCAGCGGGGTACGCAGCTCATGACTAACATTGGCAAGAAACTCTGACTTGTAACGATTACTCTTTTCCAGCTCCACAGCATAACTGCGAAGTTCGCCACGATCCTTCGCATGTGCTGCTGACAGGGCCGTTAGTTTGTCACCCAGGGAACGAATCTCACTGGGGCCGGTCCAGTCAAATTTCACCGCTTTATCGTCTTCGAGCATCCGCGCGATGCCATCAGTGAGTGATGTCTGAACTTTTTCGGCACGATTCGCGAACCGATAGGCGACAATAAAAATCAACACAATCATGGCGAACAGAATTGCCGCCGTACGCAATTCCAGATTTTGACGAAAGGTATCCAGAGGCGATGAATCGACAAAGCGCCCCACCCAGAGAGGTCCGGAATCAGTAGTCGCAAATAACGGCACCCAAATTACCTGACGCCCATCTTTGCCTTTCCAGAGATTCAGGTTACCGGTTTTGAACAAAGCCGCCAGTCCGGGGAAATCGTCAAAAGCGGTGGATGACGTTTCGTTAGCGCCCACTGTTCTTAAATACTTGCCGTTATCATGCACCCAAATAATATCCTTGAAGGCTCGCGCCAGACCACTAATATCGAGATTAATGACAACCACACCGATAGGCGGCGTCGAGGCGCTCACTCCTGCGCGCGAAGCGACCCACTCAAACACAGGGGTGATCAATTGCAAATTCATATAACGGGCAGGATTCACCTGACCAGCCTGTTCATCAATTTTAATATTGCTGGTGATGACCTGCCCCCGTGGTATTCGGATACCCTGATATAAAAAAGACTGATCGAGATGAACCTCATGCTGTTCTTCTATATGTATTTCCAGGGTATTCGGGTCTCGCTGCATCAACAGACGCTGCTTACCGTCTCGGTCGTAGAATAAAACCTGCACAACATCAAACCGGTCAGACACCAGACGGTTCATCCAGTCGGCATAATTCTCCTTCACCATATCCAGTTCTGCACCATTCTGACTAGACATCAGCTCTTTGATGTGTGGAAACCGGGAGATGATGCGCACCGTCTCTCGCCGACTGGCAATGTGCTGGTCAAGTTCATGAAAGTCAGCACGAAGATTCTGCAGGTGGGCATCATTGTAAAGCTGGGTTAAGCGATCAAACATCAACGGCTGATTAATCAGCTGATGAGCGATAAGAGGCGCCAAACCAAACAGAAAAAGTATTAGCAGAACCTGTGTGCGAAGTTTGATACGCATAATTAGCGGGGTGTCGCTCTGTTAGGGGGATAGCCGAAAAAAAACGATGTAACCTTTGCCTCCGGTTTTACCGCAGCTTGCGTCGTACCACCCCCATGACCGGAAGGAGCCCACTGACGAATAACCAGGCAGCAGCGGGCAGGGGTACGGCCGTTGTTGCCACCGAACTGCCTATTGAAAATTGGTCGCCAAAAATAAATTCCAGCTGGGAATCCTTACCCGACAGCTCCAGTATTTCCGCCGTGCTAAATCCGGCAGAGTCAATGACGCCCACGAAGGTTGCTCCCGTTGCGCTAACAACATTACCATCACGATTGGCGTTACCAATATTGTCCGTGTTGTTGGCATTAACATCGACACCATCCAGCAGATAGGTCATCTTGGCACCACCACCGGTGTTAGATTGAAACCATCCGCCAACACCATAAAGCGTTGCACCACCCTGCGCGCTGACGCTCCAGCCGTCGTTCTGCCAACAGGGGGAGTTGGCCGAGATAGTTACCAGTGTATCGCAAAAAGCGATCGAAGAATCGGTTGTAACACCATGTGGCAGGGAATAGATACCATACGAGCCGAACGCAGCCGCACCAGAACCAGTGGCAATGTTATTGCCTGGATGGTTTGATGCCCACATCAACCCCTGATTGACCACAGAGGGCGTACTGCCCGGCTGCACGATCGAGTTCCGTGAAGCCGACCAGACCGCATCATTTTCAAAGCCTTCGGTTATGACGGAATTAGCCAATCCAGCCAACGCACTGAGATAGGCAGCCTCGTTCGTATAAATGGTTGTCGCATGGGAAATACCCGCGGACGCAGCCAGTGTGGTAATAGTGAGAAACCTCAGGGCGCGAAACCTGGCAACAGCTGGCATCAATGCGTGAAACCTTGCCAGAGAATGCGATACTGCTGACCAGACTGTCAAGACTGCAGGTGTGATATCGTTGTTGATTCTGATACTCATCCGTAACTTACCTCTGTGTGTTGCCGACTAAATAGCTTAAATAAAGGCAATTTTCGTGCCCATAAAAACAATAATTATTTAAATCAATATGTTACATAAAACCATACACAAGCACACACTGTCTTTATCCTCTGTTTGTAAAAAATCCTGACATCTGGGAGCCAATAATATTGTTAATAACAAAAATTATTCTGGAACAATAACAAAATACAAGTGTTTTTAGTCGGGTGTTTTCATACTAAAAACATTATAACATAAGGCTTACCTACCCTCGCTGGTAGTACACTACGTTTTGCGCCGGGTGGCTATCATTTAATGCTGATGGAGCGTACACAATCTTTTACGGTAAACGATCAGATAACGATCACATTGAGGTTTCGCCATCACCCTGATATCAATGCAGCCCTGGAGCTTAAACCCATCTCGTTTTGAGGGAGAAAGAAAGTGAAACGCCTGGACCACTACCTGTTTTTATGCCTCATTATTTTTGTTCTCACTGGTTGCAGTCAGGGCGACTATAAACGACATGCAAGCAACATAAAGAGTATAACTGCATCCATTGCAGGCACGGTTATCATCGAAACCATCCGTCTGGCAAAGTTTTTAGGCCAGGACGGTATCGTGACGCAGATAGCTGACAATAAAATTACCATTGCCTGCCATCATCATTTTGCTGAGCCGCTGCCGGTAGATACGCTTGACTGAGCAAGACAAAACAAAACAGCATGAATTACCACCAGATGCGAATAGTGCTGACACCTTGGTGCGCGATAATATCAGCTGGATGTTAGTTGTCGCACAACGCTTGCTGAAGGACCGTGCGCTAGCCGAAGATGCCGTCCAGGAAGCCTTTCTGTCCGCCTTTCGCGGGCTCGATAAATTCGAGCAACGTTCCAGCCTGAAAACCTGGTTACATCGCATTACTGTCAATGCCTGTCTGATGAAATTACGCCAGTTGAAGCGGCTTGCTGAGCAACCAATCGATGAATACCTGCCTGAGTTCACTCGTTACGGATGTCGTATCGAAGAGCATTGGGGCAACCTTGCCAGCGTTGAAGAAATTTTGAACAACGAACAACGTAGCGCGCAAGTCCATAAAATGATCAATAAATTACCGGGTAATTACCGTATCGTTTTACTGCTTCGTGACATCGAAGGTTATAACACGGAAGAAGTTGTCGAGTTACTTGGTATCTCGGAAAGTAACGTAAAAGTGCGTCTGCACCGGGCGCGCGCGGCATTGAAAAAGTTGATCGAACCCATACTTCGCGGAGAAATAGTCTGATGAAACATTATGGCATCATTCAAATAAGACAATGGCTGAAAGGGTTTATGCTAAAGCATATGCATAACATGATCACCTGCAAGGAGTTTGAAGATTTTGTGCGTGATTATGTTGATGACGAACTGCCTGCTCGCCAGCGTTCAAAATTTGAATTACATATGCGGATGTGCCACCAGTGCCGACAGTACCTGCAGGCCTACCAGCGCACAGTAGAAGTAGGTCACGCCGTGCTCTCTTCGACAGATAAACCGGTACCGGGTGATGTGCCGGAAGACCTGATCAAAGCCATACTCGAAGCCCGGAAACGATAACTCTGAATGCCGGGTAATTAGCCTTATCTCTAATATCTACCGATTGACTGTAACCAAATCTCTGTTTCCGGCATCAAACGGATACAGCACAACAAAGTGCTGCCTAACCAGGGATTCCTTAATAAGGTATCTATCGGGCATACGTTGCCGAACATTTGGAGTAATCAGTTATGAATATCAAAGCAGGTTTAATTTCGGGTTTTGTTGCAACCATCGTATTGTCGATACTGATGGTGATGAAAGCAAAAATGGGCGTAATGCCCGATCTCAATGCCATAAAAATGCTCGCTGGCATGATGCATGCGCCATTACCCATGGGCTGGGTCGCCCACTTTATGATTGGTACGGTGGTATGGGGTCTGTTGTTTGCAGCGCTGGTCGACAAGCTTCCCGGTGGCGTGATGGTTTCTGCCATTGTTTTTTCAATTGGTGCATGGCTGATGATGATGTTAGGTCCTATGCCGATGGCGGGCGCAGGGCTGTTCGGCATGCATATTGGCGTGATGGCACCGGTGGCCACTCTGATACTGCACATCATCTGGGGTGTGGTGCTCGGCTTTAGCTATCAGCGTCTGACTAAAAAAGAGACCGGACATGTAGCCGGGCACACAGCCTGATATGCTAAACATGGGTCAGAGAGCAATTCTTGCTAATATGCTACCCGATCCCCTGCATATAAACGCAAAATAATGTGCAAGATATTGGTTTCACAGGAAAAGTAAAATAATAATTGTCGCAACCCACATTGTCGCCCACATAAGGTTCGGCGCTTATTTTTTCTTTTTCTATGGAATCAAGCGTTTGTGCAGTATTCGTGTTTCTATGTAGAGATTCGGGTAATACACCACACAGCCCTGCCTTATTTTGTTAAAGTGCGCGACATGAAAAATACTCTAAACAAACTCCTCGTCATATTCCTCTTTTCTTTGTTCTTATCCAGCTGCGGCATGCAAAGCATTCCCACGGCATCAAATGAAGTTGAAGCCACATGGTCTGAAGTGCTTAACCAATATAAAAGACGCTCCGATTTAATCCCTAACCTTGTTAACACCGTTAAGGGCTATGCGTCGCACGAAAAAGAAACACTGCAGGCAGTGGTTGAAGCTCGCGCTAAAGCCACACAAACCCAGGTTGGTAGTCAGCAGTTAAACCCTGAAACCTTACAAAAATTTTCACAGGCACAATCCGGCTTAAGCTCTGCCCTGTCGCGCTTAATGGTTGTGGTCGAACGTTACCCCGATCTTAAAGCCAATCAAAACTTTAGAGATTTACAGGTTCAACTCGAAGGTACAGAAAATCGAATTACCGTCGCCAGAAACCGTTATATCCAGTCCATTAAAAAATTTAATAATTTGATTACCGTGCCGCCGACTTCCTGGTATAACTCGCTGTTTCTTAAATATGATAAAAAACCACAATTTAGCGTCGAAAATGAAAGTACCATTAAACAAGCACCGGCCGTCAATTTTTAATGCTGGCTAAAATCTGTTTACTGCTTTCACTGCTTACCAGCCTGTGGGCACCGTCGGCTTTCGCACTTGAGGTACCTGAACTCAGCAGCCCTGTAATGGATGAGGCCGGCGTATTGAGCCAAGCCGATCAACAAAAGATAGCACACAGCCTGTTGCAGTTTAAACAGCAATACGGCCCGCAATTACAGGTACTGATTATTCCTGAACTCAAGGATGAGACGATTGAAAGTTTCTCCATTAAAGTGGTTGATAAATGGAAACTTGGCTCAGCCCAAAAAGATGATGGCGTACTCTTGCTCATTGCCATGAATGATCATCGCATGCGTATCGAAGTTGGTCAGGGCCTGGAAGGCGACTTACCCGATGCACTCGCTGGCCGAATCATTCAACAGGGCATCAGACCTTATTTCAAGAACAATCAAATCAGCGCTGGCATCTATGTTGGCCTGGATTTAATCGCACAAAGTCTGGGCGGGAAATTAGACAATATGCCAGCGCCACACAAACGCCAGAGCAAGCAAGGTTCGGGCAAGGGCTTTCTTCTTTTTCTTATTTTCTTCATCATTGCTCCCATGTTATCTGGCCGTAGAAGGCGAGGCCGTGGCGGCATGGGCAGCGCTCTGCTTGCC
>Ga0114934_10003006_pt1 | contig 10608 bp, 12 predicted proteins | sample 4SBtaG_2_FD_99695 | JGI IMG/M metagenome (GOLD analysis project Ga0114934, IMG submission 99695) | Deep subsurface microbial communities from Kolumbo volcano to uncover new lineages of life (NeLLi) - 4SBTROV10_white metaG | ecosystem: Environmental > Aquatic > Marine > Volcanic ...
GGGATGCGTTGCCCAAAGCACAACGCTGCCATTGGCGGGGCACCTAACAGCCAGCACCTTGTAGGTAAGGCCGCAGATGTGCGGGTTACCAGAGTCGCCTCGAAAGACGTGGCAAAGTATCTGGAGCATAAGTACCCGGACACTCACGGTATAGGGCGGTACCACAACTTTACTCATATAGATGTTCGGAATAAAAAAGCCCGATGGAGAAAGTAGCGTGCCAGATCCTATTAACTGCCCGCCGTATGAGGGAGAAGAACGTCGCCGCTCTGCCTCACCCAACTACTACGAAGACGCAAGGGTCGAAGCCCTGGTGGACCGAGTGGACAGACTCTCAAGGCTGGTGGACAGGATGATGGGCCTAGTAGGGCAGTATCAGGTTCTGGACTCCCGGATACACGCCCTGGAAGGCGCGGTCGCGGAGATTGAGGGGTGTATCAAGCGCTCGGCGGATGACCTCCACAAGATTCAACTGACAATGAGCCAGAACTCACAGGCGAGGGCCTGGGTGGAGAGGGCTATACTGGCAGTGGTGACAGCCTCGATCACATATGCGCTGGCGCACGCGGGCATAGTCAGCTTATAACGGGCCTAGGACACTCCGTGACAAGTCACAATCTGTATAGGTCGCAAGCATGACAGCAAAGACAGCAAAGATAGAAAGTAGCGTTGAGTTCGAAGCTGAGCCTATGCCAAGCTTCGAGGAGCCGGAACCCAAGGTGCTGGCCCCAGCGCAGATAGATCCCCCACGGCGCGTACACAACGCCCGGAGGAAGGCCAAAGACATCAACGCGGATTTCCTACAAGATATGGGGTATCCGACCCCGTTGGAGTTCCTGGTAGGGGTATACAGCGACGACAACATACCTCGTGCAGAGCGCATGGACGCTGCCAAGGCTGCGGCGCCCTACGTCCACGCGAAGCTGAACGCAGTAGACATAAACGCCAACGTAACTGTGTCCCACGAAGATGCGCTGGACTTCCTGGACGAGGTAACGGGTGAGTAAGTGCAGGGCACAGGGTACAAGAGGCGCTCAAAAACACCCAGGCCGGGGGTGGCGGTGTGAGACAAGACCGTTGAAAAGGCCACAAGCTATGAAGACACAGCCCACGGGCAAGCGCCCAGTAGGGCCCGCGAACCAGCCCCCGGCTGAGATATACCTGGTGCCGGATGGCAAGGGCGACTACACATGGTGCGGGGCCCCCTTGGCGGGCACGCCCAAGGCCGCTAAGGCCACGAAGTACCTACGCTCCGATGCCCTGGGCGTCGAGGGCATGCTGGCTATCATCGCAAGCTGCGAGGCTGAGCTGGCTAAATACACGATGTAACTAACACAAACAGATGAGGAACCTGATATGAAGACGACCAAGATCTTACCAACCGCAGCAGCGGCTGTGACCTTACTTGCGCTGACTACTGGCTGTGCGCAGTTGACGACCGCGAAGTCCACGGCGGTGCAGGTGGCCGCTAAAGCCGTCGCGCTATACTGCAAAGCCCCAGAGTCTGCGAGACGCGTCAACCGGGTCCTTGTAGACCGGGCCATCGCGCCGAATAAGATGTCCGTGGAGTGTGCAAGATGACAGATGACGAAGCAATAGAACAGGAGCTCAAAGCCAAAGGCCTGACCGCACCCCGCATCACCCCAGAGCACATCGAGGAGCTCATCATCGAAGCGGCCTACTGGCAGCCAGAGGGTACGACACTAACTGTCTGCGCCTTGAAACTGCGTAACGGCACTGTGGTAGTGGGGGAATCGGCGTGTGTCTCGCCTAAGAACTTCGACCTTGAGCTGGGTCGTAAGCTTGCACGTGAGGACGCCACCAGGAAGATCTGGCCCTTGGAGGGGTATCTGCTGAAGGAGAGCTTGGCACATGACTAGCGTAAGAGCAGATATCGTCACTCGGAGGACTTATTGTCGCCCAAAAGATGACGACACCTTCGAGACATGGAACGAAGTCGTAGACAGAGTGATAAAGCATCAGACATGGCTGTGGGAACGGGCAAAAAGAGGCCGGTTGAACCGGGCTCAAAAGGCTGAGTTAGAGGAACTAAGACAGCTGATGCTGGACCGGAAGGCGTCGATGTCGGGCAGAACCCTGTGGTTAGGCGGAACCGACATATCGAAACGACGTGAGTCCTCACAATTCAACTGTTCGTTTACCAACATTGAGACCGTCTATGACGTCGTAGACGCGTTCTGGTTGCTGTTGCAGGGCTGCGGTGTGGGTTTCAAGCCTATACGAGGTTCATTGAACGGGTTTACTAAGCCTATTCATAACATTGAAGTCGTACGAAGCACACGAACTGAAGGCGGAGGCTGTGAGAGAAATGTCGAGGTCTACAACAGAAAGACAAAAACCTGGACCATTAAGCTCGGAGACAGCGCGGAAGCTTGGGCCAAGAGCATCGGTAAGTTGCTTGCTGGTAAGTATCCCGCCGATAAACTTGTACTCGATTTCTCAGATATACGGCCTGCTGGCGTTCGCCTCAAAGGATATGGGTGGATCAGCTCCGGCGACGAAGCCATTGCTAAAGCCTACGTCAAGATCGCAGAGCTCTTGTCACGACGTGCAGGTACTTTACTCTCGGCGATCGACATCCTAGACATCATAAACCACCTCGGAACCGTGTTATCGAGCCGTAGATCAGCCCAAATCGCACTGATGGACGTCGAAGATATTGAGGCTGGGTCCTTTGCGGTGGCTAAAAAGGACTATTGGCTGCATGACCGAGCCCATAGATGTCAGTCAAATAACTCCCTGTTGTTCCATACAAAACCCTCTGAGGCTAAGTTGCAGGGGGTATTCGCGCTCATGGCCACCGCAGGGGGCTCGGAACCTGGGTTCATTAACGCGGAGACGGCACAGCGTAGAGCCCCGTGGTTCTCAGGGTGTAACCCCTGCGCGGAGATATTGCTGGGCAATAAGTCGTTCTGTAACCTGTCTGAGATCGACATTGCTAAGTTTGAAGGGGACTCAGAAGGGTTGTACCGGGCGCTGTACATCTTGGCTCGGGCGAATTACCGCCAGACCCTGACCAACTTGAAGGACGGAATCCTGCAAGAGGCCTGGCACTTGAACAACGAGTTCCTGCGCTTGTGTGGGGTAGGCCTGACTGGCATCGTACGTAGGCCGGACTTGGTGTCCTATGACTACCGCAATATGGAGCGTATCACCACCTCTGCGGCCTATTCAATGGCTGATGAGCTTGGAACCCAGCGGCCAAAGAACGTAACTACGTGTAAGCCAAGCGGTACTTTGAGTAAGATAATGGATACGACGGAGGGAGTTCACAAACCTCTAGGCAAGTACATATTCAACAACGTGATGTTCTCTAAGCACGATGAGTCTATCCCGGCGCTTAGAGCCGCGGGGTACAATGTATTTGACCATCCGAACGACGCGACCAGTGTCATTGTAACGTTTCCGGTAGCTTGGGAAGACGTGCCTTTTGACGAGTTCGACGGTATGGAAGTAAACTTGGAGTCCGCAATAACCCAGTTGGATCGATACCGTCTCTTGCAGAATAATTGGACCCAGCAAAACACATCTGTGACGATAAGTTACTCCCCAGAAGAGGTGCCGGATATCATCAACTGGCTCCTTGAAAACTGGGACTCCTATGTTGGAGTGTCGTTTTTATATCGCACAGACCCGACTAAGTCGGCAAAAGACCTTGGGTACCAGTACCTTCCGCAGGAGGTGGTGACTAAAGAGGTGTATGACGAATACGTCGCGAAGCTCTCTCCTGTGGAAATCGAAGGGTCAAGCGCTGAGATCGAGTCCCAGGAATGCGCAGGAGGGGCCTGCCCGGTAAAATGATGGAAGACTTGCACTAGGGGTTGTGAAACTATGGACGCAAGGGAGCGCCGCATACGCAGGCGATTGAGAGATGATTTCGAGTACTATGCTCGAAAGTGCCTCTACATCAAGAGCAAAGATGGGCGGGTCGCACCCCTGGTGCTGAACCGGTCTCAGCAGTACCTTCATAAAAGGCTTGAGGCCCAGCTTAAAGAAACCGGGAAGATTCGGGCCCTTGTCCTTAAAGGTCGGCAGCAGGGTGTATCTACGTACACCGAGGGGCGGTTCTACTGGAAAGTGACACATAGACGAGGTGTTAGGGCCTTTATTCTCACTCATGAGGACGCTGCGACTCAGAACTTATTTGAGATGGCAGACCGGTATCACACAAACTGCCCCCACGTAGTGCGCCCTTCAACAGGGGCCTCGAATGCTAAGGAGCTTACCTTCGGGAAGCTCGACTCCGGTTATAAAATCGGGACTGCGGGGACAAAGGCCGTTGGGCGTTCTAGCACTGTACAGTATTTCCACGGGTCTGAAGCGGCGTTCTGGCCTAATGCGGACAGCCACTTTGCTGGGATTATGCAGGCGGTTCCGCATGCTGACGGTACAGAGGTTATACTGGAGTCTACGGCAAACGGGGCGGCGGGTAGATTCTACGAGATGTGGTGTGACGCTGAGAAAGGAAGAGGCGAATACATCGCAGTCTTTATGCCGTGGTTCTGGCAACTGGAATACTCGGTTGACCCTAGTGGGTTTTCATTTTCCAAAGAGGATCGACAACTTGCAGTTACGTACAACCTAACCGAGGGACAGTTGGCGTGGAGGCAGTTGAAAATACAGGAGCTGAAGAGTGAAGATTTATTTAACCAGGAATACCCCTGTACTGCGCAAGAGGCGTTCCTCATATCAGGCCGCCCCGCGTTCGACCCGAAAGCCCTCATGGCCGCAGAACTTGAATGCTTTTCTCCTAAATACCGGGCACAAGTTACCACGGAGGGTAATGTATATAGGCACTCAGAGGGCCCGTTGCGAGTCTGGGATGACCCAGCGCCTGGCAAACGGTACGTTATTGGGGCGGACGTGGCAGAAGGATTGGCACACGGTGACTACAGTTGCGCAGAAGTGCTTTCGCTTCCCGAAGGGAACCAGGTAGCGGAATGGCACGGACACATCGACCCAGATATGTTTGGCGAGGTTCTAGTGACCCTTGGCAAGCGGTACAACAAAGCCTTTATTGGCGTGGAACGAAACAACCACGGCTTAACGACATTAGTGGCTATGAGGAATACCGGGTACGCGAACATTTACGTACAGTACGACATCGAGCACAGGTCAGGCGAGCGGCAGACGAAAAAGCTTGGTTGGCTTACGACGAGGAAGAGTAAGTCAAAAATCATCGACCAACTGGCCTCCGAGCTCCGTGACGAAGAGCATGGCATCGTCAGTAAAGAGCTTATCGGGGAGATGAAGCGGTATCAGATTGATGATAGTGGGGGCTTTAATGCTCAAGAAGGGTATCACGATGACCGGGTTATGGCTCGGGCTATCGCCGGTGAGCTGTTAATACATGCCCCGAGGAATCGGGTTGCGCAAAACAACTGGTAATATGACACGGTATAATGCTGATAATATTAAGATACTCCACGACCCATTGGTATTTGATTACGAGCTGGCGGTATACTTAGCACGTAAGTACCACCGCCCGTTGGAGTTTATCACGCGCTCTATAGAGGCCTGCCGGTTGGCGGGCGTGGATCCGAGGGAGTATTTCGTCCCTCGGTATTTAGATGGAGATAAGGATATCCCAGTTAATGAAGACGTAGCAGCGATCAGTCGCGAGTTACAGCGCAACCTCAATCAGAAGAGAACACTATGACAACACCAGTACTAGAAATACAGGACGCAGAAATACCAACCCAGGTCGATGAGACGGCAGATCCGAAAGAGACTAGCGCGGCGGCCACCCCACTAGATTCCTTGGGGTCCTTTCTAAGTCAGAAATTCGAGGAGTGGAAAGATGCCCGACGCCCCACTGAAGACAACTGGCTGGATGATCTGCGGGCGTTTAACGCGATTTCACCGGGTGAGGGGGGCCCCCGGGCAGACACATTACATGGGGATGTATTTGTTCAATTAACCCGAACGAAGTGCCTGACCGCTTATGCTAGGTTGGTTGACACTCTTTTCCCAGCAAAAGATAGGCATTGGGCGTTGGAGACTACCCCTGTTGTAGAGTCAGATGACCCCCAGTTCATGCCTCACCCAGTAACGGGGGCTCCTATTGAGATCCCGCCAGAGGTCTTGCAGAAGAAGGCGGATCTCCAGATGGAGAGGATGACTAAGGTCATGGCGGACCAGTTGGTTGAGTTAGACTACGACGATATGTTCAAAGCCGCGCTGCTTGAGTTGTGTGTGTATGGCACTGGCGCCCTCAAAGGCGTGACCCCTGGAGTAACGGTGTCTGCGTCTTGGAAGCGGCTTGCTGACGGGAAGTGGGATTTCGTTAATGAAGAGGTACCATTCCCAGACCTACAACCGGTGTCTATATTTGATTTGTATCCTGACCCCTATGCTACCAAAGTGAAAGAGGCAACTGGGATATTTCACCGGCATGTGCTAACACGCCAGCAGGTACGGGACTTATTACGAGACCCAAGATTTAAGTCTGATGTCATCTACGAAGCGCTGAACACTACACAAAAAGGCCAACACGTCGAGTTGTATCATGAGGTTGATCTGAAGCGGATTACCGGGTTGACGGCATCCTATTCCGTAGTGGATAGATATGATGTTATTGAGTACTGGGGCTTAGTCAATGGGCGGGACCTGGTTACCTACGGGGCGGAGGGAATCGCAGATGAGGGGGCGGATTATTACGCCAATGTATGGTTCAGTGGCGGACGGGTGTGGATGGCCATGATAAGCCCACTTAAGCGGCAGACAATCCCCTATAGCATTGTCCCTTACGAGCGGGTCCCTCATCAGATCTGGGGCGTCGGTCCTGCGCGGATGATTAGGGATAGCCAGAAGATGATAAACGCATCTGTACAACGTGTCTTGGATAATATGGCTATCGCATCGGCACCTCAATTCGAGGTGAACACCAATGTCATTGCGGAGGGGGAAGACCCGAGGGATATTAAACCCTTTAAGGTGTGGTTGCGAGATGGTGGGGACCCATCATACCCAATGTTGAGGATGTACCAACCAGACAACAACGTCCAACCCCTGACTATGTTAGTGGATATGTTTCGGCGTTTCGCTGATGAAGAAAGTAACATGCCCGCATATACATCAGGGCAGACCATGCCGGGACTCAACAAGACGGCTTCTGGTATGTCAATGCTCATGGGCCAAGCCAACGTGACGCTGAAGTCTGTGGTGGCCAACATAGATAAGTTCCTAACTGTGCCAACCCTACGGAGTTTGTACGACTGGAACATGCAATGGAATCCCGACGAATCAATCAAAGGAGACATGAACGTAGTAGCGAAGGGGATTACCTCGCTGTTGGCTAAAGAGGTCCAGAGTCAGCGGCTTATCCAATTTGCACAGATAGCCGCAGGGTTCTCGGAGGTCCCAATTGTCAATTGGAGGGGGTTAGTTAGGGAGATTGCGAAGTCTTTAGATCTTGATGAGGAGAAAATATTATACGATGAGCAGTCACAGCAGAGCGCCCAACAACAAGCGTCATTTAGCGCGGGGGGAGGCGGAGGAACTCCTGCTTCTGGTCAGCCATCCCCAATGGGAGACATTGGAGACGTACCTGACCCGGCAACTGGAGATTTCCAGGGATGAGATGGAGCATACGTCCGACCACAGCCAGTTGATGAAGCTCCAAGGTAAATGTTCGGGGCTTCGAGTTTTATTAGATCTGGAAAACCAAATCCGAAATAAACGATAATGAGGAAAAATATGACATTGCAAAACAAAGAAGAATCAGGTACAGTTGGAACAACTGACCAGCAATTAGCTGATACTCAGAACACTACTGAGACAATCGAACCTGAAAATACAGGCACCCCGAGAGAAGGTAGTGAAGAAGGAGTGCCCAGTCAAGCTGATTCAAATGAGTACGTGGACGTCGAGCGTTATCGGAACGCTCAGGCTAGAATGACTCAAGCGACTCAAGAGGCAGCTGATTTACGGCGGGAAGTTGCGGCGTTACAAGCGAAGGTTTCGGCATTGCCGGGTCAGGACCAGCAAAACCCCCCACCCCAAAATACCGAAGATAATGCAGAGTTATCCAAGTTACGCACTGAATACCCTGAATTTGCAGGCCCCATCGTGGATGTTCTGGAAAGACAGCAAAAGGTCATATCAGATTTGCGGGCCCAGAACGATGCAGTCGCGGCTTCTACTGATGCGGTACGCAAAACCACATTCGTTCAGGCAGTTGAAGCAGCCCACCCGGATATGCAGGCTGTTGTCACGTCAGACGATTTTAGAGGGTGGCTATATCGGCAGCCTCAGTTTGTGCAAGATGCAGTTGTAAGCGGGGACTCCGCCAGTGCTATCAAGGTCCTTGATATGTATAAATCAGAGGGGGCCGGCGACTCATCACAGCCAAACAAAAAGGTGTTGTTAGACGCCGCTAAACAGGTTGCAGCCCCGGCTGTGGGTAGAAACACTCAACCACCCACGGCTGAGCCAGAAGTACGATTTACTCGTGAACAAATCGCGGCGATGTCGCCGGAAGAGTTTGCGAAAAATGAGCCGGCGATCGACAAGGCCATGGCTGCTGGTTTGGTTGCTTAATATATAACTAGGTCTTTTTCGCCACTATGATGGCCGGACCTTTTAATTGGAGATTTTAATATGCCTTCATTTGTACCTCGCGCCGTTGGGAATACCAACTTACCCAACGGCAATTTCATCCCTGAAGTTTGGTTGAGAACTATCTAAGTAGATCAGTGACTTAGATATTGGCCAAAGTAAAACCGGGTCTAAATAACTGGAAACCCATACAGGGTAACCAGAGGTAAGAGCAGTTTTGAGAGGAAACAGTCATTAGTGACAAGGCTTTCAGATAAATACATAGCGGGTTTTTTGGATGCAGACGGCTGTATAGCAGTCAACCTGAAGGCGGGGAAGTACAAACCCCTGCTGGAGATAAAGTTCAGCCAAAAGACCAGCCAGGATGAAGTACTTAGTAGGATTCAAGAAGCAGCAGGCGGGCGCATCCACGTAAGAGAGATAAAAGGGACGTGGTATTCCTCACTCGAATACGCGGGGGGCCCTGCAGAAAAGCTACTAAACAGAATCAAGCAGTATTTGGTGATAAAGAGGTATTACGCAGAAGCGTGTTTGCGTTTTGTAGAGGCCAGGGAGCCCTGCGGGGATCCTAAAGCCGCTAGAGCCAGGCTTAAGGCGGAGCGTAAGATACCCTCACTTCCTATCCCGAAGCATGCAACCCGTAAATGGTTAGCGGCGTATGTTGATGGGGATGGGTGTTTTAGCGCGAGGGTCAATTCTTCGAAGAGTGCCATAATTGAGCTCTCAATAGCGAGTTCTAGTTATGATACCGAAGGACTTGAAGTCGTGCAGAAGATGTTTGGCGGACGTATCTACTACCCTAAGGGGGGCTATAGGGTGTTGAAGATTCACCTCTCCCCTTCAAAGGCGAGAGAGATGCTGAATTACTTTGGAAAACACCTAATAGTGAAGAAAGACCAAGCTGATTTCATCCTGGGTTGCGCGGAGATGGGACATTACCGAGATGGTAAGAGCATCAAGGCCGCACTCAAGCAACTAAAAGCTCAACCGCACAGACTGAATGAACCGGGTGCAGACGTTGCCAAGCTGTTAAACGAGGTGAAAGACCTACCTCAGAGTTGGCGAGATAAAAAAACTGCACAAGCGACAGTCGGAACTACTTAATGTAGAGATGCAAAGAAGTTACAAACTAAATTTTATAACGCAACCGTTTTATCGGAGGTGACAAATACCAAATATGAGGGCGAAATCGCCTCTCAGGGTTCAAAAGTCATTATTCGTGTAAGACCTACGATCAACATTGGTGACTACCAAACTGGTGGTACGCTAAACTATCAGGATCTGGTCGACAATAGGTTGGAGCTGTTGATCAATAAAGCGAAGTATTATGCTTTTAAAGTCGATGATATCGACAGAGCGCAGTCGGATATCGCTATTATCAACGAAGCGACTACCGATGCCTCTCAACAGATGAAAATCACAGTTGAGAAGGATGTGTTCGCCACGGTTTATCCAGATGCGACGACCGCGATGGTGTCACAGGTGGTGACCAGGTTAAACGTCCTTGATTGGATGATTGACGCAGGCACTGCAATGGACGAGTTGAATGTCCCTGAAGAGGGCCGGTTCATTATTGTACCGCCTTGGATTACTGCGCTTATTAAGAAGTCGGACCTAAAAGATGCTAGTCTGGCTGGTGACGGCACTTCTATCCTGCGCAAAGGTCTGGTAGGTATGATCGACCGATTTAAGGTGTACAGCTCGAATAACCTGGCGCTTACTGGACTTCCAACAACTGGCACGTTCCACTGTATTGCGGGCCACAAAGAAGCTGTGACGTTCGCCTCTCAGTATGTAAAAACTGAGACCGTCCGTTTGCAGGATTCTTTCGGCGATTCGATTCGTGGCTTGAAAGTGTATGGATACAAAACAGTCCTACCAGATGCGTTGGTCTATATGCCAGCAACTAAATAATAGGGGGTAGTGATGTCAAGATATGAAGAGCTCACAGCGGGTGTGTTGCAGTTAGAGTCGTTTACAGTTGCAACTGTGCCCGCTCCAGCGAACCATGTTGGGGCCTTAATCTAC
>Ga0114934_10003007_pt1 | contig 10606 bp, 9 predicted proteins | sample 4SBtaG_2_FD_99695 | JGI IMG/M metagenome (GOLD analysis project Ga0114934, IMG submission 99695) | Deep subsurface microbial communities from Kolumbo volcano to uncover new lineages of life (NeLLi) - 4SBTROV10_white metaG | ecosystem: Environmental > Aquatic > Marine > Volcanic ...
ATGGCAAAACACGGTATGAAATAGGCCGGTATCTTTTAGATTTAGGAGCAATCTAGCCTAAATTCAGCAATTTGCTATATAATTCAGCTCCCCTTTGTATTCATCGAGATGTTTTTTGTATAAAAACAGGCTAGGTGAATGGAAGGGGAGTTGTTTATGGACCAGGTAAAAATTTTTTCAATGGTATCAAAGAAAAATGGTAAATATAATTAACCGCTCGACCGACTCTTTTAACTCTGGTATATTTTCTAGAACGCCTCTTTAGACGGCTTTCTTTCTCCTAAACATTATTCCGTGGAAAAGTTATTTAAAATAATCGCTCAGTGTAGCGCCAGTTTTGTTTTCATTATCCTGGTGGCGACTGTGGTGGTGCTGTATCTCACTGCAAAACCAGCGATTGAAGAATTTGGTGCACACTTTATTATCGAACCTCGCTGGAACGTCGATGTCATCCAGCCGCCTGCTTCAGAGCAGCTGGCGAACCCGATATCAGAGAACGCAAATACTGGAAGTTTAAAGATTGAAACGGATAATACTGAAGAGGCTGATGTTAGCGATGAGGATCTTGAAGCAGACATATCATCAGATGAAGATGGCTATGATGATGACCTCGGTGATGACTTCGCTGATGATGAATACATTCCGACGGATGATGATATTGAAACAGGACAATCAGGGGTGGAAGACCCTGCTGCTGGTAAAGTAAGCACTATCTATGGTGGTGCTGTGCCCATCGTTGGAACTATCTTTTCCACTATTATTGCAATGCTGTTTTCAATCCCTATTGCGATGGGTATTGCTGTTTTCTTATCTGAAATTGCAAATAGTCTCACTGCCAAACCCATTGGTATTGCTATCGAATTACTTGCGGCTATTCCCAGTATTATTTATGGCATGTGGGCGCTATTTTATTTCGGTCCTTTTATTTCCTCTATTTTTGGTGGTCATAGTGTATCTTTGTTAATTGCTGGCCTGGTTCTGGGTGTGATGATTATACCGTTTATGGCAGCCTTAAGTCGTGATGCAATTAATACCACGCCTGATGTGTTAAAAGAATCGGCTTATGCGATGGGTGCAACCAAATTTGAAGTCATTAAAGATATTATCTTCCCTTATGCCAGAGCTGGCATTATCGGTTCTATTATTGTTTCGCTAGGACGAGCCATGGGTGAAACCATGGCGGTAGCGTTTGTTATTGGCGGTATATTCAAGTTTGCTCACAAGGTGACCGACTCGACTATTTCGATTCCAGTGGTATTGGCAAATAACTTTGCCGAGTCCAGCGGTATTAGTATGAACGCGCTTTTCTATTTATCACTACTGCTGTTTATTGTTAGTTTTTTCATCATCTTTACTGCAAAATATTTCTTTTTGAGGCGTAAATGACAAAACGATTACTCATCAATAAATTAGCCATTATGTTTTCTTCGTTGATGGCAATTCTTGGTCTGGCGTTCCTTGCCTGGATTATTATTACCTTGTTGCTGAAAGGTTCTTCAGCTTTGACTCCTTATATTTTTACCCATGACCTGGTTGAAAATGGGATCAGAAATTTATTGTGGGGGCAGTTTGTACTGGCTGGGCTGGCATCATTAATCGGTATTCCTATTGGTTTACTGGCGGGTATTTATTTACAGGAATATGGGAATCATACAAAATACGCAACCTTTATTCGTGACCTCAGTGATGTCATGATGTCAGCCCCTTCAATTGTCATCGGCACCTTTATCTATGCCATTATTGTTATTCCTGCCGGGCACACCAATGGCTGGGCCGGTATTGCTGCTTTGTTTGTCATGATGCTACCAATCGTAGTGCGCACGACTGATGATATGTTAAGTATGGTACCTGTTGAGTTACGTGAAGCGGGGATTGCCATTGGTGCACCTAAATATCATGTGGTATTACATATTATTTTAAAAGCAGCAAAAGTTGGCATTATGACTGGATCAATTCTTGCTTTTGCCCGTATTGTGGGTGAAACCGCGCCTTTGCTGTACACTAGTGGTTCCACTATTTATATGGAAACAGATTTAACGCAGACTTATCCATCGATGACTGTTTCTATTTATAATTTAGCGACCATGCCGGATGAAAAGTTAGTGTCTCTGGCCTGGGCAGCAGCATTAGTGTTGACTCTTGTTGTCTTAATGTTGAACCTGTTAGGTCGTTTCCTGATTAGAGATAAAAGGTTGTAAATGTAATGAAAAACAAGATGGAAATTAATGACTTTAGCTTTACTTATAAAGGGGCTAAAGCGCCGTCACTGAAGCATATTTCATTACCGGTTGAATGTAATAAGGTCACGGCTATTATTGGCCCTAGTGGCTGTGGTAAATCGACTTTGCTGCGTAGTATGAATCGTATACATGACCTGTATCCAGGCAATATTTATGATGGTGAAATTCTTTTACACAATAAAAAAGATGAGCCGTCACAAAATATCCTGGATATCAAAAAAGAAAATGAATTTATCAAGTTGCGTCAGAAAGTGGGCATGGTGTTTCAAAAACCGACGCCTTTTCCGATGTCTATTTTTGACAATATTGCCTATGGTTTAAAATTATCAGGTCAAAAAAATAAACGTAAGTTACAGGAACTGATAGAAAAGTCCTTACATAAAGTCGCATTATGGGAAGAGGTGAAAGACCGCCTTAATGATGATGCCAGAGGTTTATCTGGTGGACAGCAGCAGCGTTTATGTATCGCTAGAGTGATTGCATTAAAACCAGAAGTTATTTTATTTGATGAACCCACATCGGCCCTGGATCCACTGTCGACCTTAGCCATTGAAGAAATGATTTTTGAGTTGAAACAAGATTATACGATTGCTATTGTGACGCATAATATGCAACAGGCATCACGTGTGTCTGATTATACGGCTTTTATGTATCTAGGGGATTTAATCGAATTTGGCGCCACAGAAACGATCTTTATTCGACCCACAAAAAAACAAACGGAAGATTATATTACTGGCAAGTTTGGCTAAAGGACACAAGCAATTAATAGAGATGTCCTAAAATAAATTTATCAATAAAAAGTTAGCGCGGAAAATAACAACGAAAAATACTGCCGTTGTATTCACTGTTTACCCGGTTACTCTCAATCTCCAGACGCGCATGATGTCTGTCCAGTATATGTTTCACAATCGCCAGGCCAAGACCAGTGCCACCCTGTTCACGAGAACGTCCTGGGTCAACCCGATAAAAGCGTTCGGTCAGACGCGGGATATGTTCTTCGGCTATGCCAATACCCTGATCTTCGACCATAATACAAATTTCATTTTCGTTCACCGTGTTTGATAAGCGGATGGCGGTATTATCAGGCGAATAACGTAAGGCGTTAGTCATCAGGTTGACCAGAGCGGTGCGTATATCCTCACTATTACCAGAAATATTCGCTGGTATAGACTGTATGGTTAATTGATGTTTATTGTGATCGAGAAGTTTTATTTCGTTATAGATTTGCTGCATTAATGGCTTGATATCAACCCTATCGACTATTGAAGGTAAGTCTGATGTTTCCAGTCGGGACAGTGCCATCAAATCATTGAATAGCGATTCAATGCGTTCTGTTTGTTGCAGGATATGTTGTAAAGGTTGTTGTAGTTTGGGTTCGATACTGTCTTGCATCGCTTCGACATAACCGGAGATAACCGTTAACGGTGTGCGCAACTCATGTGATGCATTGGCGGTAAAGTCACGACGCATGACCTCAAGTTTTCGTTGTTGCGTAATATCGTGAGCACCGACTAAATATTGATTATTGCCATAAGGGGTGATGGTTAAGCGAACGCTTCGGTTATTTAAGTCTAGTTCGAGATCATCGGAAAATTTTTCGGCAGATAGATAACCGATAAATGTGGGAAACCGAATCAGATTATCGATTCGTTGACCGATGTCAAAGTTTTTATGTAAATCAAAGAGTTTCTTCGCGGTGACGTTAAACCATTCTATTTCCATGTTTTGATTAAGCACGATAGCCGCATAGGGAAGTGCTTGTGTGGACTCTTGAAAATGTCCAAGAATGGCAGTGAGTTTTTGTTTGGCTTTTCGTTGTCGCCGGTAAAGCTGGTACAGCTGGTAAAAAATATCATCCCATATACCACAGGTTTCAGGCACATGTTTATCCTGATGAGTAAACCACTTAATCAGGCGTTTAATATTATAAAATGTCCAGATCAGATAGGCGAGAAGCCCCAAACAAACGGGTAATAAAGGTTGTCCTAAGATAAAGCCCAGAGCCAGCAGTAGCAGCAAGCCAAAAAGTAATCGATTAATTTCCTGTCGTAGTGCCGATATCATCGTGGTATTGAAAAGCGGTAACCACGTCCATGTACGGTTTGTATTAAACCGTTTAAGGCAAATGTTTGCAGGGTTTTGCGTAAGCGTCTGATATGGACATCAACGGTACGTTCTTCAACATAGACCTGTTGTCCCCATACTTGATCGAGTAATTGAGCTCTGGAGAATACGCGGTCAATGTTTTGCATGAAATAATGCAATAGTCGAAATTCGGTCGGTGATAAATCAAGAATATCCTCACCATGACTAACACGTTGACTTTCAGGGTCTAATAATAAGCCCGACACCATAATCGATTGTTCTGTGTTTTGGCTTCGTCTGAGTACTGCTCGTATGCGCGATTTTAGCTCCTTAACTGAGAAAGGTTTGGTGATATAGTCATCGGCACCTGTATCCAGACCGAGCACTTTATCTTCTTCTTCCACTCGGGCAGTGAGCATAATGACCGGTAGTGTCGAGTGGTATCTTTTTATTCTTTGTAATAAATCGATACCATTACCGTCGGGGAGCATCCAGTCGAGTATCACCAAATTGAGCGATTGATTTTGTATTAAGTCCCAGGCATCTTTAACATTGAGCGCAGTATGTAAACGGTAATCTTCCGTTTCCAATGAAAATTTCAGCATATCCTGAATGGCGCTGTCATCTTCGACAAACAAAACTTCTTCGTGACTCATGATGAATGTCTGGTTTTTTCTTTGGTTAATTTTGACGGCTTGTTTGACTAAAATTGGGACTTAAATCGTGATTTAGATCAGATTGGTCATCAGGATAAAATATCCTTTTCAACTTCTTCAATATCAATATGACGAATATCTTTTCCTTCAACGAGGTATATCACGTATTCACTAATGTTTTTTGCGTGGTCACCAATACGTTCAAGTGCGCGGGCTGCCCACATGATATCCAGTGATTCGGTAATGGTTCTTGGATCTTCCATCATGTAGGTTAACAACTCCCGCATCAATGACTTGTATTCTTCATCGGCGGCATCATCATCACGTACCACCTGTATAGCGGCATCGACATCCAAGCGTGCAAAAGCATCCAGTACATCACGTACCATGATGGCAACATGTTTTCCCAGGTGTTTGATGCCAGCATAACGTTTATGAAATTTACCATCTGCTTCATTAATTAATACTGCCATTTTTGCAATTTTTTCGGCTTCATCACCAATTCGTTCAAGATCGGTAATGGTTTTGATGACAGCAACAACCATCCGTAAATCAGACGCGGTGGGTTGTCTCAAGGCAAGCATCTGTGCGCATTCTTCATCTACTTTTACTTCCATGGCATTGACTTTGTGGTCTTTTTTAATGACTTTTTTTGCCAAGGTCACATCAAGATTTTGTAGTGATTCAACCGAGCGTAGAATTTGTTGTTCAACTAAACCGCCCATTTTTAAAACACGGTTTTGTAAATGTTCAATTTCATTATTGAATTGGTGTGAAATGTGTCGTGTGTTTAGTTGTTCCATAATATATTTAGTCTAGTTAAGTTGGGTGCTAATAGTGTTTATATTTTATACAGTACTATTGTACGTCATCAGTAATAAATAGCGGTACTCTTAATCTAAAATTAGTGATTAATTTTCTTAATCAGAAGCTCCTTAAAGCAATTATATAGAGGCATTGTTAATAGTACAGAAAAGATATGACTAAATTATGACAAGATGTAGATAATGTATAACATTCAAAAAAAACATCAGCGGACACCCAACTGACTGTTATTTTCTCCGAAACGGAGCATCGTTTAACCGCCAGTCATACTCATTAACCGAACAACCTGATCGGGTTTATCCTTGAATTCGTGTTTTTCAGGTTTGAGTGCAATGGCTTGAATCAATGTTGTTTTTAATTCTTCGTCGCTGATGCCTGCGCGTAGTAGCGGACGTAATGCTAATTTATCATCCTGACCTAAACACAGGTAAAGTGTGCCATCAACAGACAGACGAACACGGTTACAGGTTTCGCAAAAGTGTTGTGAAATGGGGGTAATAAATCCAATACGTAAATCTGTATTTTTTACCTGCATGTAACGAGCAGGGCCACCGCCGGGCATGACGCCAGGTATTAAATCGTAAGTCTTTGCGAGCTGTTTTTTAACGCCTTGTAAATCGACATAGTGATCGGTGGCATCATCACTGGTCGCGCCCATGGGCATGGTCTCAATAAAACGTAAAGTAAAATCATGTTTGAGACAAAATTCAACCATGTCTTCAAACTCATCATCGTTGATGCCTTTCATCGCCACCATGTTGATTTTTATCGGGCTGAAACCGGCCTGTTTGGCTGCCATTAAACCATCGAGAACAGGTTGTAGTTCACTGCCAGTAATGTCTTTGAAGCGCTTGGGATTTAAGGTGTCGAGACTGACATTCATTCTGCTGATGCCGGCTTTATGTAAATCTTGCGCATGTTTATCGAGTAATACAGCGTTAGTGCTTAGCGATAAATCATCGAGGCCGGGTAGTGCGGTAAGACGTTGCGAAAGTTGAGTGATGTTCCTACGTATCAGAGGTTCGCCACCTGTTATACGGACACGGGCAACACCCAGCTCGGTGAATGCTTTAATTACACGTTCGATTTCATCATGTGTCAGCCAATGCTCAGGTTGTTCAAAATCTTTAAAACCTTTAGGCATGCAATAAAAACAGCGTAGATTGCATTTGTCGGTGACAGACAGGCGCACATACTCGATACGACGTCCAAACGGGTCGATTAGAGAACGGTTATTATTTGTTTGTGTCATATCCATGCGTGTTTGTCATTGTATAGACATTCTCTAAATAGTACATGCCTCGGTTTCAGTTGTGAATGATTGCCATCAAGTTGAAATCGTTATGAGTAGACTATTCTGCTTGGGCTGTTTGGTCAATTGACCAAATAGGGGGCTAAACAGAGCAAGCCAGTTATATTAGTATGTGCCTTAGTAGTATTAAGTTGTATTTAAGGGCACCTCTATTAATTCATGAATTGGCATCTTGAGTCCAGAATTTTCAATAGCTGTGTGACTAAACACTTGCAATAGAATAACTATTACAAGCACTTAGCGCCTTGCTCTTAAAAATTCTGCCTCTCAAGCTGCACAACCCAGAATTAATAGAGGTACCCTTAAGAGAAATACTCGCTATGGGACAAACATATTGGCGATAAGTGCCATGAAAACAGCCATGAGAGCAGAATATGCCAGCCGATAAATCGATAATGTTGATGAGTGAAAGATTATGAGTGAAGATGGAAATACAGTCGCGATAAAAATCGCCATTTTAACTGTCTCTGACAGCCGAACAGCTGCCGACGATACCTCTGGCGATGCCTTGGTCGAGCGTTTGACACAGGCGGGTCATAGCCTTGCTGAAAAGCATATTTCAACTGATGACAAATACAAAATTCGAGAAGTGGTGTCGCGCTGGATAGCGGATGAAAATGTTGATGCAGTGATTAGTACTGGCGGCACCGGTTTGACCGGGCGAGACATTACACCCGAAGCAGTGCAACCCTTGTTTGATAAAGAGATAGAAGGCGTGGGCGAATTATTCCGCGCGATTTCTTATCAGGAAATTGGCACGTCTACCATTGCCTCACGTTGTATTGGTGGCGTGGCGAATGGGACTTTTATTTTCTGTTTACCGGGTTCTACCGGAGCCTGTCGAACCGGTTGGGATAAAGTGATTGCCCCGCAACTTGATTCTAATACCCGACCTTGTAATATCGTGGCGTTGATGCCGAGATTGTTAGAAAAGTGAAAAAAGTTTTCAGTTATCAGTTATCAGTTATCAGTTATCAGTTAAAGCTTAAATTAAATTATGAATAGTAAAAAATCTGTTTCCGCCGATTGTTGTGCCTCGCCCGGATTACTTTCTGTTGATGATGCGGTTAATCGTATTTTGAGTCAGGCAAATGTTATCTCTGAAATAGAGAGTGTTAAAACCGAAGAGTCGCTTAATCGTATTCTGGCAGAGGACATACTATCTACCATTAACGTACCCGGTTACGATAACAGTGCCATGGATGGTTATGCGGTTCGCAGTGCTGAAATAAAAAGTGGAGTGACATTATCTGTTTCACAGCGCATACCGGCAGGCACGGTTGGTAAACCGTTGTTAGCCGGTACGGTGGCAAGAATTTTTACCGGCGCCCCCATTCCTGACGGAGCAGACGCCGTTGTTATGCAAGAGAGGTGCAACGATAATGATGGGCTAGTGACGATTAACACTGAAATAGCCGCCGGTACTAACCTGCGTCGTGCCGGTGAAGATATTGCCCAGGGTGGTCTGGTGCTGCAAACCGGTAAAAAAATTCGGCCACAGGAAATGGGTTTACTGGCATCGGTTGGCATCGCTGAAGTGAAAGTATTTCGGCGATTGAGAGTAGCGACATTTTTTACCGGTGACGAACTGGTGAAACCCGGCGAGCCACTTCAAGCGGGTCAAATTTATAATTCTAATAAATATACTTTAACGGGTTTATTGCAACGATTTGATTGTGAAATTATCGATCTGGGTATTGTGCCTGATACATTAGAGGATACCTTAACGGTACTAAAATCCGCGGCTGAACAAGCGGATATGGTGATTACCAGCGGTGGCGTTTCAGTGGGTGAAGAAGACTATGTTCGTATCGCTTTAGAACAGTTAGGCGAACTCTCTATGTGGCGGGTAGCGATGAAACCGGGTAAACCAGTGGCATTTGGTAAAGTGGGTAATACATTATTTATGGGACTGCCGGGGAATCCTGTTTCGGTATTTGTGACTTTCTTATTGTTTGCTCGACCACTAATGCTGAAGTGTCAGGGAGCAAATATAACTTCGCAGAATACATTATTGCTTAAAGCTGACTTTGACTGGCGAGCGGGTGAGCGTCAGGAGTATCTGCGTGTGAAAATTGAGAGCAGGGAAGTCGAGAATGGCGCAGTCGAAACGGTTGCGATATTATATCCACATCAAGGCTCAGGTGTTTTAAGTTCCGCTAGTTGGGCAGATGGTCTGGTGGAAGTAGAGATAGGCAGGAGTATTTCAAAGGGTGAACTAGTTAAGTATTTACCGTTTGAAGGACTCATCTAGATTCCTTGCCGTGTAGAATGGGAAAAATACTAAAAGACAACATAAAAACGCTATAAAACGTAGGTCGCTGTTAGCGCAGCGTAACGCGACAGTCCTGAATAGCACTAGGTTAAGGTGTTTTTTCAGTGACAAAAAAACCGGAGATAAGGCTTTAGCCCGTTATAGGCGGGACTAAAGTCCCACTTCCAAAAGGTTTGATGCTTAACTTAGTGCCATTCGTGACAATCCTCTAATAAATCGCCTACAGCATCGTTAATCAAAATAATCTGCTATCTTCTAAGTTCTAAAAGATAAACTCAATAAACAGGAAAAACATGGCAATTTTTGACGTCTTTAATGGCGATGCAGATGGCATCTGTGCATTACACCAACTCCGTTTAGCTAAGCCCGCAGAGAGTACTTTAATTACCGGCGTGAAACGTGATATCGCGCTCGTTAAACAAGTTCAGGCAGGGGCGGGTGATGAAGTCACCGTGCTGGATATTTCTTTTGATAAAAACCGTGATGAGGTGATGCGTGTCTTGGAAACCGGTGCCAGCGTTCGCTATTTCGATCATCATTTTACAGGTGAAATTCCTGAACATGAAAACCTTGAGGTAACGATTGATACCGATGCTAATGTCTGTACCAGTCTTTTGGTGAATACAGCATTGAATAATCAATTTTTACCGTGGGCGGTGACCGCCGCATTCGGTGATAATCTATTTACCTCTGCAGAGGAAGCGGCAAAACCATTAGCTTTATCTACCGAGAAACTCGAACAACTGAAAGAGTTAGGTACTTGTATTAACTATAATGGTTACGGTGCAACGCTGGATGATTTAATTTATACACCAGTAGATTTGTATAAATTAATTCAGCCTTATACTGACCCATTTGATTTCATCAATAATGAAACCGGTTATACAAAATTACGTGATGGTTATTACGATGATGTCAAACAGGCGGAACAAACTCCAGCAGAACATATTACGGATAGTCACGCGATGTTCGTTTTGCCCAATGAAAAATGGGCAAGACGAGTCAGCGGTGTGTTTGCCAATTCTTTAGCGCAGCAGTTTCCTGCACGTGCACATGCTATGTTAACGCTTCAGGATGATGGGGCATATTTGGTGAGTGTGCGCGCACCCATAGAAAATAAAACCGGCGCAGATGAATTATGCCGTTTGTTTCCAACGGGTGGCGGACGTAAAGCGGCGGCGGGGATTAATAAATTACCAGCGGATCAAAAAAC
>Ga0114934_10003008_pt1 | contig 10605 bp, 10 predicted proteins | sample 4SBtaG_2_FD_99695 | JGI IMG/M metagenome (GOLD analysis project Ga0114934, IMG submission 99695) | Deep subsurface microbial communities from Kolumbo volcano to uncover new lineages of life (NeLLi) - 4SBTROV10_white metaG | ecosystem: Environmental > Aquatic > Marine > Volcanic ...
ACATTTGCAAAATATTTTTTAGCTTTTCCAACATCCCTTTTTATTTGATGAATAAGTTCATCTTTACTGAGCTTAAGCTCAGGTCTTATATACTTAAGTGGTGCAAATAAAATATTCTGCCCGTATAATTCACCTGAAAAGTCGAAAAAGAATATCTCATATTTTAATTTATTATCCTTATGAGAAAAACTGGGAGCAATCCCTATATTACCAACACCATTGAGGATATTTCTATTTTCTGTGACTGCTTTAAAAATATATATACCATTTGCAGGTTTTACCAAATCTTGATTTATAATGCGAATATTTGCTGTGGGAAATCCTAATTTTCTGCCTATTTTTTCACCCTCTATTACTTTTCCAGTCATAAAAAAGGGCCTACCAAGAAGAAGAGATGCTTCTTCAATATTTCCATTTATTATTTTTTCTCTAATAAGACTTGAAGAAACTGTTTCACCATTTATTCTTACAGGTTTAAGCACATTAAGTTTATAATTTAATTTATGCTCAAAATATTTTAATAGATTTAATCCGCCTCTATTTTTAAATCCAAACCTGAAATTGAAACCAATAAATATTTCCCTTATATTTATATTATCAAAGAGTAGAGAAATAAAATTCTCCGGTTCTATTCTTGAGAATTCATTGTTAAATTCTACACAGAATAAAACATCTACACCCATATCTTCAAGTAATTTTATTTTAATATTATATTCTAATAAAAATCCTGATTTTTTATTTAAAAATATATTTCTAGGAAGATTTGAAAAGGTAAATACACAAAGTTTACAACCAAGCTCATTTGCTCTATTTCGAGCTTGAGAAATAAGTTTATGATGACCTTTATGTACACCATCAAAAACCCCTATGGCAATTACAAAATCAGTACCTTTTATATTTGATATCTGTTTATAAACCTTCATAATAACATTTTTTCAACTTTCAATTTATTCCCAATAGCTCTATATATTGCTAGGAGTCTATTATTTCTATTTTTTATTTTATAAAGCCCTGAATCAACTTGCCATATATTATTCATTTCATTTCCATTTATAAGTCGATGATATGATTCACTATCTTCTGAAATAAATATTTCTTTATAATTTAAGAATTTATCAACAGGAATAATGAAGTTTTCAAGCTTTCCAAGAAGTATATTCTTAATTGATATACTGTCTGAAATATGAAAATCCCCACTGGATAATCTGCATAATTTTGAAATAAGAGCAGGAAAGCCTAAAGCCTTGCCAATATCTACAGCAAGACTTCTCATATATGTGCCACTTTCACAGCAAACCATTATTTCAGCTTCAGGATATTCTCTATCATTATAAAATTTAATAAGTTCTATATCAAAAATCTTTTTTGTTCTTTCTGGAATTTCAATGTCTTTTCCTTCACGGAAATACTTATAAGCCCTCTTACCATTTATCTTTACAGCTGATACTATCGGTGGTTTTTGTTTTATTTCACCGGTGAATTCTAATAATACTTCTTCAAATCTTTTTTTCTCAATAGAAACTTCATCTGGATTCAATCTTTCTTTTATTTGTCCAGTTGCATCATAGGAATCGGATGCCATACCAAAGAGTATATTAATTCGATATATTTTTGGTTCATTATTTACAAATGGTATTATTTTTGTTGCTTTACCAAAAAAAAGCGGTAATACCCCTGTTGCCATAGGATCAAGCGTACCTAAAAAGCCAGTTTTATCTTTAAATCCAAATTTCTTTTTTAATGTTCTTATTACATCAAAAGAGCTCATCCCTGATGGCTTGTCAATATTAATAATACCGTTCAATGGATTCATATTATTTTGACTACAATTATTGTATAATCATCCTGTAATGGGGAATCTTCAATATAGCTTTTAAAATCAGAAAGAATACTCTCTTTAACCATTATTGCACCTGTATCTTTAATACAGCCTTCCTCAAAAATCTTCATCATTCTTTCTTCAGAATAGGGTAAACTATTTGGGATTTTGTTTTCAGTCAATCCATCTGTGTAAAAAAGTATATAATCTCCCTTATTAAGTGCTAATTCTGCGGGTTTAAGCTTTATGTTTTCAAAAAAACCAAGGAAATTTGTAGATGCTTCTTTTATCTCATATACATTCGATTCTTTTTTTCTAAATATTACTGGATAATTATGGCCTAGATTAATATAATTCATTTTTCTAGTATGGGTATCAATAATACTTATAAAAAGAGTAGTAAAATAATGTGTATTTTTAAGGTCTGAATAAAGTATCGAATTTATTTCTCTAGAAATTGCAGAAAGATCTTCACCATGCTTATTTAATGCAGCATGAATAAGTGTTCTAAGCGATGCCATAATAATGGAGGCTGAAACGCCTTTACCTGAAATATCGCCAATAATAACTGCAATTTTTGACTCAGAAATATCCAAAAAATCATAATAATCCCCTCCAACAAGTAATGCAGGGAAGGAACATAGAGATATTTCAATGCCATTTTTCTTCGGAGCACTCTCAGGAAGTAGGGAAAGTTGTAATTTTCTTCCAATTTCTAGTTCATTTTTATAGACTTCATTTTCTACAATCTTTTTATGAAGACCTATACTCACAATTGAAAATCCTATTTGAGTAGCAATGATCTCAAGCATATTTATATCTGAAATTAGAAATTTTCTTTTATTTTCAGGTTCTGCAATATTTATTATACCTATTATTTCACCATTATTGATTATGGGTGTTGAAAGAAAAGAAGGAGAAAAATAATTAGACGAAACATCTAATCCAGATTCTTTCCAGTCTCTTTTTGAATTAAATGCGATACTTTTCTTTTTTTTCAGAACAAGTTCACTTATTTTACCAACTGTATCAAGTTTAAAGTTTTTTATTAAAGTATTATCATCCTGAAATCCTTTTGCCATTTTAAGTATTGGGTCTTTTCCATTTAAAAGGATTATTGATACTCGTCTGCACTTAAAATGATCTCCAAGTACCTCTACAAGGGTCTCTAAAAGTTCATCAAAATCGAATATTCTACTTAATATATTGCTAAAATAATGGATAGTAGCAAGTTCTTTCTGATTTTTATTCATAGTATTTTCTCTTTTATATAGTTAATCAATTTTTCTATTGCATCTTCAAGTGGAAGGGGAAATTTTACACCTGCTGCCTGAATATGTCCACCGCCATTGAATTTATGTGCTATTTCTCTGCAATTTATATCACCTCTAGATCTTAAAGAAACCTTAACCTTATCCGGAAGCTCTTGAAATAAAACTGCTACTTTGGCATCAGAAATACTTGCCATAAAATTTACCAAACCTTCTACCATTTTTGGATTTGTTTTAGTTTTTTCCCATATTTCTTTTGAAATATAGGAATAACATATTCCACTATCTAATTTCATTCCAGAAAGTATTTCACCAAGTAGTTTCATTTTATTGAAAGGCTCATTAAAATATATTTTTTCTATAACCTGTTGTAAATTAGCATTTTTACTTTCATAGAGCATAGATGCAGCATAATGTGTCATAGCACTGGTACATGAAAATTTAAATCCCCCGGTATCAGTTACAATGCCTGTATATAATGCTCTTGAGATCTTCTTATTAAGAGGAAGTGATAGCAATGCTTCAGCAAGATAAAATAAAATCTCGCATGTTGAACTTGCAGAACTAAATACATAATTCTTTTCACCAAACATAGTATTATCGCCATGATGGTCTATATTAATGATTTTTAATCCTTCAATTTCCTTAGCATTGCCTATTCTGTCTATATTTCCACAGTCTAAAACAACACAGATATCAAAATTTGCTGAAGATATCTCTTTTTTAGGGAAACAATTAAAATCTTCTAAAAGAAATTCGTAACTTTCGGGGATATCAGTATTTACAAAAGAATATACTCTAAGATCTTTAGATAGATTTTTCAGAATATTTTCGCATGCAATTATAGACCCTACTGCATCACCATCTGGGAAATCATGTGTAATCAGAAGAATCTTTTTATTCCCAGAAAAAATTGACTTTAAATACTTTATATCATCATCATTAAAATACATCAATTCTTAATATTCCTCAAAAGTCTAAATATCTTGTCGCCCTTTTCTATAGAGTCATCAAAAATAAATTTCAGTTTAGGGGTAAATCTCATCTTTACAAGTTTTCCAAGCTCTTTCTGAATAAAAGGAGTAGCCTTTTCTAATCCCTGTTGTGTAATTAATTTTTCAGCAGGGTTTAAAACTCCATAAAATACCTTTGCATATCTTAGATCCTTGCTAGCCTTAACATCATGTATAGAAAGCATGCGTACTCTAGGATCTTTTGTTTTAGTAAATATAATCTCAGCAATGGTTTCTTTAAGCAATGAATTTACTCTTAACATTCTATCCATTTTTTACTCCAGATTATCTCCAGCTACAAATTGTTTGGCTACCTCTTCTATATTATAAGCCTCTATAATATCATTTTCTTTTATATCATTGTAGTTTTCAATACTAATTCCACATTCATAGCCCTGTACTACTTCTTTTACATCATCTTTAAATCGCTTCAAAGATGATAATTTCCCTTCATATATCTCTTTGCCATTTCTAATAAGCCTGACTCTGCTATTTCTGTTAATATTACCATCAGTAATATAGCAACCAGCAATAGTACCTATTCTTGAAATTTTGAATATTTTTCTTACTTCAGCATGTCCAGTAATATTCTCAGAGTAATCAGGAGAAAGGAGACCACTTAATGCTTTTTTGACATCTTCGATTATTTCATAAATTATCTTATATGAACGAATTTCTATACCATTTTTCTCGGCAAGCTTTATTGCACTGCTCATAGGCCTAACATTGAATCCAATAATTATTGCAGATGATGCAGTTGCTAAAAGAACATCAGTCTCTGTTATGGAACCCACACCTCTATGGACAATATTGACTTCGACTTCATTATTTGCAAGCCGTGATATAGCATCAGCAATTGCAATGCTTGAACCATGAACATCAGATTTAACTATCAAGTTGAGATATTTCATCTCTCCCTTTTTAATATGTGTGAAAAGTTCATCAAGGCTTGAGGCTCTTGAAACCTTATTTGTAGGCTCTTTATCTCCCTTAATCTTAGCTATTTCTTTTGCTTTTTTTTCATTTTCAATAACTTTGAGCACTTCACCAGAATTAGGAATACCAGATAGCCCTGCAATCTCAACAGGATCAGAAGGATGGGCCTCTTTAATTGTTTTATTAAGCTCATTTCTCATTCTTCTGATCTTACCATACTGTTGTCCAATGACTACAGTTTGACCAACTTTCAAAATACCATGCTGAATGAGTATGGTAGCTACAGGGCCTAAACCTTTATCTAACTTACTTTCTATGACTACTCCCATTGCCGGGACTTTATAATTAGCTTTTAATTCCATCATCTCTGCCTGTAGAGAGATCATATCAAGGAGTTCCTGCACATTCTGACCAGTTTTCGCAGATATTTCAACAAATATGACATCTCCGCCCCAATCTTCAGCAAGAATACCATAATTGGATAATTCCTGCTTTACTCTATCAGGATTAGCTTCAGGTTTGTCTATCTTATTAATAGCTACTATTATAGGAACTCCAGCAGCTTTAGCATGGTCAATAGCTTCTATTGTTTGCGGTTTTACACTATCATCAGCAGCAACTATAAGGATAGCAATATCTGTTACTTTAGCACCATGTGCCCTCATTGCAGTAAAAGCTTCATGACCGGGAGTATCTATAAAGGTAATACTTTTTTTACCTTTTTTATCCAGAAAAACTTTATAAGCTCCAATATGCTGAGTAATTCCACCAGCTTCTCCAAAAGCAACACGGCTTTTTCTAATATGATCGAGAAGAGTTGTTTTGCCATGATCTACATGTCCCATTATAGTTACAACTGGTGGTCGTTCATCAAGATCTTCTTCATTAAATATTAATTCTTCTTCGGATTCTTCTTTTTCCATTTCAGCAGAATACCCAAATTCTTCTGCAATTATAGAGGCTACTTCAAAATCAACAGGTTGCTTGATATTCATTATTCCAAGTTCCATGAGTTTAAATACAAGTTTATTTTTTGGAGTTTTGATTAAATCAGCAAGGTCCTCCACACTTATTGTGGAAGGAATGACAATAGAATTAGAACTTGTTTCAGTTTTCTGAGATATTGCAGGAATTTCCGTTTTATCTTTCTTTTGAATTTCTTTTTCTTGAAGGCTCTTTTTTTCTTTTGATTTATTATCAGTTTTCTTTTTGTCAGCTTTTTTTACAGTAGTATTGTCATCTTTTATTTTTTTAACGGGTTTTTCATTATTTTCTTTATCAGAAAGTATTGATTTTACAATTGATTCATCAACCATATTACTATGATGAGTGATTTCAGGGTATCCATTTTCATGAATTATCTTTACCAATTCGGTAGATTTTATTCCCAGCTCTTTTGCTATCTCATAAACTCTTTTTTTCAATATAGTCACCCCCAAAAATTATTCATTTTCATCTACTACCGGCCCATCAGTATCAACTGAGGGTTTATTCCCATTGAACATCTCTTTTTCAATATTCTCTTTATATTCCTTTTCTGATAAAACTTCAAGGTTTACATCTATAAGATCTGAAATGAGTTTTATATTTTGACCATCTCTCCCTATAAGTTGACCATAATGCTCATCTGAGACTATAGTCTGCACTGACTTCCTTCCATCTTTTTCACCGAGAATTTTCATTGAAATAAGTTTACTTGGTGAAAAAGCATTTGAAAGATATATTTCAAGGTCTTCATTCCATTTTACTATATCTATTCTTTCACCCCTAAGTTCACTGATTATAGTTTGTATTCTTGAGCCTCTATATCCTACGCATGAACCTACAGGATCTATTTTATCTTTTTTGGATACTACTGCTACTTTAGACCTAAATCCAGGTATTCTAGCAACAGTTACTATCTCTATAGTATTATCTTGAAGCTCTGGTATCTCTTGCTCAAATAGTTTCTTGACAAAGTCAGGTGAAGTTCTAGAAGCAATAATACTTGGTCCCTTTCCAACTTTTTCAATATCTGTTATAATAGCTTTCACCCTGTCTCCTGCTCTAAATCTTTCTCTTGGTATTTGAGCATTCAGAGGAAGTAAAACCTCAGCTTTACCATTTATCTCAAGTATAACATTTCTATTTTCAAATCGTCTTACTACGCCTTGTATGATTGTTCCTGTCATATCTTTGTATTCATCATAAATTAATTCTTTTTCAGCTTCTTTTATTTTTTGAACAATAACCTGTTTTGCAGTTTGTGCAGCAATTCTCGAAGCAGATATATCAGGGATAAATTCTTTGACTATTTTATCTCCTGCCTTCAGGTTTTTATCTATTTTAATTGCCTCCGAGAGCATTAATTCTCCTGGATTTTCTTCATATTCTTCATCATCTACAATATTTTTAACATCAAAGAGTCTTATTTCTCCGCTTTTCGGATTTATCTTTACTTCGAATTTCTTGTCTTTACCATAATTTTTTCTATAAGCAGATGCAAGCGCATCTTCTAATGCAGCAATTACCGTCTCTTTCTTAATACCTTTTTCTTTTTGAAGCTCATCTATTGCCGCAATAAGATTCATATTAATCATTCTTTTTTCCTCCCCAATCAAAATATAATCTGGCTTTTTTTATTTTATTATGTTCCAGTTTTATTTTACTATTATCAGTTTTATTCCTTATTATAATTTCATTATCTTTTATAGAATCTAAAACTCCAATATATTTAAGTATTTCTCCTTTATCGGTTTTGAACTTGATATTTACCATTTTTCCCACTGCATATTTCCAATCATAATCTTCCTTTAATACTCGGTCTAATCCTGGAGAAGATACTGATAATTTGTATTTTTCAGGAAATTTTTCGCTTTTATCAAGATATTCTTCTGCTAAACGATTAGCAATGCGACAATCTTCTGTACCTATGATTTTTCCATCTTTCCTGTAAATAGTTATATCAATATCAGGTGTTTTTCTGCCCTTATCTTTGATTTCTAAAACAGCCATTTCGTAGTTTCCTAGATATGTTTCAAGATGTGATCTGAGCTCTTTTAGAACCTGAGTATACTTTGCAGTCATAAAAACCTCGCCATATATATAAAAAGTGGGTTTCCCCCACTTTCATTGCTAGTATACTGTATTAAAGCAGAAACTTCAATTATTCTATATAGAAATACCAATATACCATCATTTTGAAAATCTGCTTACTATCACCCTAATCCCACAAAACAAACTTTAAATAGTTACTTGCTTTATTTTAAAAGTTTTTCAATAGCCTGTGAAGATCAGGCCACAAATGACTAAATATCAGTAAACAAGCTATTATCAGCTTCTTCTATAATATCATTACACATTCTCAAAATCATTTCTGAATCAATTTTTAAAGGCTTTATCAATATAATATTTTCAAGCCATTCCAAGGGAAATGTTTTAAGTCTATGAATAAAGAAATCATTCTCAATATTTGCTTTTTTATTACAAATTTTAAGAATGTCTTGCCAGTTAAATCTTTCATGAGTGGCAATTGAAAATAAATCGAAAATATCTTTTTCTTCATCTCTATCTATGATTGCTGTTATCTTATTTGATAATATATTATATACATTATCAACTCTAATATTATTATTTATTAGATTGCTTTTGCCATATCTGTATGTTCGATCATTTACAAAATCTACCTGAAGTTTTTGCTCTATCAGTATTCGACTAAAATCTCTAGTTTTTACAATATGATCAAAATAAATATTATTTTCTAAAAAATATATGAGAATTTCCTTAATATATTCATTAAAAAGTTTATCATCATTTGTAAAAAGGTCTAGATCGCTAGAATACCTAAGATTATAGTAAAATCGATGCAATGCAGTACCACCGCTTAAAAAGAAGCTATTATCAAATGAAAAAATGATTTTTAGAATAAAATCTTGAAAATTATATATTTTTTTATAGTCTATAGTTTTTTCCATTCTAAACTCTTTATCACATTTTTTTCGCCAAGTAATATATTTCTAAGAACCATTACATGTTTTTCTATATATTTTTTATTATAAGTAATCTTAAAATCATCAAAAAGTTGTTTTAAATCACTTTTTTCAAACAATCTTAATGCATATAATTTATTATTGGAATTATATATGATCTTTGAAAATAATTTTAGTAAAAGCCTTTTGTCTTTTGATTTTAGAATATCCAAAATATCATGTTCAGAAATATTATATTCCCAGAAACAATCTTTTATAATTCTTTTGATAATAATTTGTTTTTCCATTCCTTAATTCTTCCTTCAGATAGCAGGGTGTCGGAGGTTCACGGTTCACGTTTTAACTTTTTCTCCATCTTCTCAAGCTGCTCTTTTTCTTCTCTATTTTCTTTAAGTTTTTCCTGAAGTCGTTTTAAGATCATAAATATTCCTGTTTTTGTCATCCCTATTTCCTTGCCAAGTTCGACCATATTCAGAGAGGTATTATTGTAAAGCAAGTAAACAAGATATTTTCTTCGTTGTTTATCTGTTAGCCCTTGCTCTCTTTCAACAATAATCCTTATGCGCTTTTCTATCGCCTTAGTATCATGAAATTGTTCTGATGAGAAGGATACACTTTTTATCCATCCATTCTTCTCAGCATTCTTTTTTATCCAGTCTATATACTCTTTACTTCCCAGAATACTTTTATCTTTAACATCTTTGAATGGATCGACTTTTCTATGATATTGATCATCAACAAATTCAATGTACTTTTGAATTGCCTGCTTACGGTCTTTCCCAAAATATTCGAGAATAAGATCTGTTTCCATGTAATCCGGAGTCTTGCACCCTGAATAAAAATATTTATAGCTACTCCACTCATACTCATACGGAACCTTAACTATACCAGCTTTTACTGGATTAAGATGAATATAGGCCGAAAGTATTTGAATATATGAATCTTTTTCAACGAGTATTGCTTTGTATCTTCCAGAAAACAAGTGACCTGTTCTATGATTCCAATAATTATAATAATTTGTATAGCTTGTATTCAGTTTATGCATGACCTTGCTCAAATTGCCCTGCGGTGTTTCCAAGAGAAGATGATAATGATTGCTCATAAGGCAATACGAATGGATTTTTATTTCAAATTTATCATGTAGTTGTTCAAGATAGTTAAGGAATTTTTTTCTGTCTTCGTCTTTTTTGAATATCCGGCTTCTTGTATTGCCACGGCTTGTTACATGATAGAATGCATTTTTATATTCGATCCTTATATCTCGGCTCATAGTAATATCATATCACATTTTTCGTTAACCGTGAACCCCCGACACTCTAAAACTTTGAACCCCCGACACTCTAAAACTTAAAACCGACACCCTATGCCTCTATGCCTGCTAAAGCCAAAGTGGGTAAAAAAAGCCCCAGCATTTGCTAGAGCTTTAATATTATTATCAGTAAAAATTACTGAGCTTGAGCTGTATAAGTCATAGAACCAGTGAATCCATTATATGTTGTTGGTGTAGCAACAGTATTGTCTGCAGCAGCTTTAACAAACTGCGCACCAGGAAATTCTACTGTATATGTATATGTATTTCCAACTGTGATATTACTGTC
>Ga0114934_10003009_pt1 | contig 10605 bp, 8 predicted proteins | sample 4SBtaG_2_FD_99695 | JGI IMG/M metagenome (GOLD analysis project Ga0114934, IMG submission 99695) | Deep subsurface microbial communities from Kolumbo volcano to uncover new lineages of life (NeLLi) - 4SBTROV10_white metaG | ecosystem: Environmental > Aquatic > Marine > Volcanic ...
CATCATATTCATCATATTCATTATTCATGCGGCCACCCATTAAAACCATAATACAGCTTCCAAAATGTAGCATATAGCTGTATGGGGTGCAATTAATGGAGGCTGCTTGGATTGTAGGAGTGGTCTTTAGCCGCGATTGAATGGTGATTTTTTGGGCTTTGTAAGGCAACAGGCCAAGCGTTGATAACCCGAAAAGGGCGATCAACGTTTATGTTTGGCGGACGCTTTGTTTTAACGGTGGATTTCGGCGTACAACGCTTTAAATTCGTCGGTTAGTTTATGGTTGGGTGCAAAATGAACTAACGGGGATGACTGGCTATGGGATTCACGGATTTTAACCGAGGGCGAAATCTTGCTGTCCAATACGGGATGACCGGCCTCGATGAGTTCTTCCACTAATTGCCGCGGCAAATTGGCTTGTTTCTGGAATTGGTTGACGACAATGCCTTCTATCTGTAAATCGGGGTTGTGGTCGGCTTTGACTTCGGCGACTGCATTCAGCATGGTGTAAAGCGCGTCACGGGCAAAGGTGTCGCAGTCAAACGGAATCAGGCATTTTTCGGCCGCGATCAAGGCGGATTGGCTGTAAAAATTCAAGATAGGCGGGGTGTCGATATAGACCTGGTCAAAGCCTTCGAGTTGTTCCAATGCTTCTTTCAGTTTGAAAATTTTATAGCGCGAATCCAGTCGGCTTTGCAAGGCTTCCAGATCAGGGTGCGCAGGCAGGATATATAAATTGGGGAATGGCGATTCATGAATCAGGTTGTCAAGTCCGGCCTTGTCGCCACCAAACAGGGAGATGCCTAAGCAGTCTTTGAAAAAGTGAGCGATGGTTTGGTCGGCATCTTCCACGTGACTGCCTAACAGATATTGGGTTGAGTTACATTGAACATCCAGATCAATCACCAGTGTTTTTTTGCCTTCAACAGCGGCGATGGCGGCCAGATTACAGGTGATGGTGGATTTTCCGACGCCGCCTTTTTGATTGAAGATGACCCTGCGCATGTTATTCCTCTAAAAGCAATTGGTTGAAAATTGATTGAGCATTGATTGATATATGGGCATTATCAGACTTTAGACCTTTAATATCAAATACGACTGAAGGTTTTGCCGCCGCAGTTCGGGCATTCCGGAATGATGCTCGGGTGTTTGAAGGCGATCATCTTGCCACATTGATTGCAGGACAATGTTCCAGGGCCTGTGACATCGCCGCTTTGATAAGGATGATGTTGTTTGGCTTCATATTCCAGTTGCGCCAGTTGTACGCGCGTTTTGTCAGCCAGTTCCATAAAGGTATCAAAGGCGAAGTTTTCCAGTAATTCAATATCAAACTTCAGCCATTCAGTCAGTGAATCTTCATCTTGCACCGGCTGTTCATGTTGGGCCGCATGTTCAATATCGCGCATGACTGCATCGCCGGTTTTGTCGAGGTCTTTCTGGCTGGCGCCGGTTGATTCGGCGGTTTTTTGTTTGGCGATCTCGAGCGCTTCGGGCAATGAGTGTGAGGTGTGGTCTAATGCCTCATGCAAGTGTTTGACAATGGTGTTATAAATTTCAATCAATTTGTTTTCGGTCATGTCGAGCTCCTTAAAATGACGCTTTGGATTTAGGCTTGTCTGGGTTATTCTAACGCTTTTGAGCGGCAAATGACGAGCAGGATGGACGAAAATTACAAACCTTTAGCGATAGAAGAAAAAATTCAGCAACATTGGGCGCAATCCGGTGTTTTTAAGGCGACTGAAGATTCAGACAAGGAAAAATATTATTGCCTGTCGATGTTTCCTTACCCCAGCGGCAAATTGCACATGGGCCATGTCAGAAATTACACCATTGGCGATGTGATCAGCCGTTTTCAGCGCATGCTGGGTAAAAACGTGATGCAACCTATGGGATGGGATGCCTTTGGTTTGCCGGCGGAAAATGCGGCCATGCAGAACAAGGTGCATCCGGCCGACTGGACGTATCACAATATCGATTATATGCGCGCGCAGTTACAACGCTTAGGCTTTGGTTATGATTGGGATCGGGAACTGGCGACCTGCGATCCAGCTTATTATCGTTGGGAGCAATGGTTTTTTCTCAGATTATTGGAAAAAGGTCTGGTTTATAAGAAAACTTCGCCGGTCAACTGGTGTCCTCACGATCAGACGGTGCTGGCCAATGAACAGGTGATCGATGGGTGCTGCTGGCGCTGCGATACACAGGTTGTCAAAAAGGAAATTTCGCAATGGTTTCTTAAAATTACCGCCTATGCCGATGAGTTACTGACCGATCTTGATAAGCTTGATGGTTGGCCGGAGCAGGTTAAAACCATGCAGGCGAACTGGATTGGCAAATCGCAAGGGGTAGAAATGGACTTTAGTGTTGAAGGCGTGGATGCGCCTATCCGCATTTATACCACGCGCCCCGATACGGTGATGGGTGTGACCTACGTCGCCGTGGCGGCAGAACACCAACTGGCTTTGGCTGCGGCTGAAAACAATCCGGCTATTCAGGCGTTTCTGGATGAGTGCAAGGTCATGGAAACCTCCGAAGCAGCGCTGGAAACTATGGAAAAGAAAGGTGTTGATTCCGGTTTTAAAGCGATTCATCCGATTACGGGTGAGCCGGTTGCCGTGTGGATTGCCAATTTTGTGTTGATGACATACGGTACGGGCGCAGTCATGTCGGTGCCTGCACATGATCAGCGCGATTATGAATTTGCCAAAAAATACAATATTCCCTTGAAACAGGTGATTTTTTCGGCCAAGGGCGGTGATGATTCGATTGCAGAACAGGCGTTTACTGAAAAAGGCATCTTAAAAAACTCTGGCTTGTTTGATGGATTGACATCTGAGCAGGCCGCCGAAGCGATTGCCGATTATCTGGAAAAATCCGGCAAAGGGCAGCGTAAAACCAATTATCGTCTCCGCGATTGGGGCGTGTCCCGGCAACGTTACTGGGGCGCACCGGTGCCGGTGATTTATTGTGATGATTGCGGCACGGTGGCCGTGCCGGATCAGGATTTGCCCGTTGAATTACCGCGTGATGTCGTGCTCGATGGCTCACAATCACCTTTAGCCGCGCATCCGACATTTCCGCATGTTGATTGTCCTCAATGTGGTAAATCGGCGCGACGTGATACTGATACCTTTGATACCTTCATGGAATCGTCCTGGTATTTTGCCCGCTACGCTGGCGCGAGCGATGAGGTCATGCTGTCTGACGCTGTCAATTACTGGCTGCCGGTTGATCATTATATCGGCGGTATCGAGCATGCGATTTTACATTTATTGTATGCACGTTTTTATACCAAGCTATTGCGGGATGAAGGGCTGGTTAAGGTTGATGAGCCCTTTAAAAACTTGCTGACGCAAGGTATGGTGTTGAAAGATGGCGCCAAAATGTCAAAATCCAAAGGCAATACCGTCGATCCGCAGGAGCTGATTGATCGCTATGGTGCCGATACAGTCAGGTTGTTTATCATGTTTGCCGCACCGCCAGAGCAATCGCTGGAATGGTCAGACTCCGGCGTTGAAGGCGCGTTCCGGTTTATGAAACGTTTGTGGCGTCAGGTTTATCTGCATGTCTCGCAAGGTCTGCCGACAGAGCCGGTGGATAAAGGTCAGTTGAACGATGCACAAAAAGCCATGCGTCGGCAGCTGCATCAAACGGTGCAGAAAGTGAGCGATGATATGGGGCGGCGTTTTATTTTTAATACCGCTATTGCGGCCAATATGGAGTTGTTGAATGCATTGGCGAAATTCGATGATGCGTCCGATAATGGCCGTGCGATTCGGCAGGAAGTGCTGGAAAATATCGTGCTGATGTTGTCGCCTGTGGTACCGCATGTCTGCCAGGTCTTGTGGGAACAGCTTGGTCACACGGGTGATATTGTCGTGGCGCGTTGGCCCGAAGTGGATGCATCGGCATTGCAACAAGACAGTCTGGAAATGGTGATTCAGGTCAATGGCAAGTTACGCAGTAAACTGCAGGTGCCGGTTTCCGCCAGCCGCGAAGCGATTGAAAAAATGGCTTTGGCTGATGCCAAAATTCAGTCGTATATCGACGGCAAAACCATCAGAAAGGTGATCGTGGTGCCGAAAAAACTCGTCAACATTGTGGTTTAAAACCATGCAAAAGCCTCACATCTTCTCTGCGTTTGTTTTTGTTATGCTGTTTGGCTTGAGCGCTTGCGGCTACCATCTGCGTGGCAGTATCGATCTGCCTGAGCAATTGAAACGTGTTGCGATGCAGTCGGCATCCACCGATCTTCAGAATGCCATGAAACAGCTGTTACAGGGCAGTGGGGCCAGGTTGGTCGCGCAGCCCTCTGCGGCGACGCTGGTGATTCAGATTCAGAATGAAGACATGCAGCGGCGTGTGTTATCGCTGGACTCGACAGGTCGGGCCAATGAATTTGGTCTGACCTATCGGCTGCGTTATCAGTTGCTCAATGCAAAAGGCAAGTCTTTTCTTGATAAGCCGTTGGTGGCCGAGCTGCACCGAAATTATTTCAATAATCAGGTGGCAATTCTGGCTAAAAACAATGAAGAGCGTGTGATTCGACAGGAACTCTACCGGCAGGCGGCCGAGCGGATTCTCTTTCAGGCACAAGCCATTTTAAAATAGATCACATGCGACTTAAGCCCGATCAACTCCAGGCGGCTATCAATCGCCAATTATTGCCAGTTTATTTTATTTGCGGTGATGAGCCGTTACAGAGTGGTGAAGCCGCCGACTGTGTTCGCGCGGCGGCCAAACAGGCCGGGTTTTCTCAACGTGAGGTGCTGACGGTCGAAAACGAGCAATTCAATTGGGCCTTGTTGCACGAACAGGCCGCTTCATTATCCATTTTTGCCGATAAAAAACTGATTGATTTGCGACTGCCGTCCGGCAAACCCGGTGTGGCGGGTGGTAAGGCTCTGGAAGCCTATTGCCATGCCATTCCGCAGGATACCGTGCTATTGATTACGGCGGGCAAAATCACCGCGGCGGCACAGAAATCGCGTTGGTTTCAGGCGGTGGATAAAGCGGGTGCAGTCATCCAGGTCTGGCCATTACAGGGGCGGGAATTACTGCAATGGTTAAAAACACGCAGCCTCAAGCGGGGTCTGAAGCTCAATGACGAGGCACTGAAATGGCTGGCCATGCGGGTTGAAGGCAATATGCTGGCGGCCGCGCAGGAAATTGAGAAATTGTATATCCTGCACGGTTCCGAAGCCGTTAGTCGGCAACAACTGGAGCAGCAGGTTGTGGACCATGCCCGCTTTGATGTCTTTAAACTGGCCGACGCATTGGTGGCCGGGCAGCTTAACAAAGCCACTCGAATTCTGGCCGGATTAAAGGCTGAAGCTGTCGCCGCACCGGTTGTATTATGGGCGATCAGTCGGGAGGCGCGAAACCTGTTGCAGCTCAAACAAGGATGGCAACAAAGCGCCAGCCGTAGCCGTTTGTTTCGCCAACTGCAGATCTGGGAATCTAAGCACAGCCTCTATCAATCCGCCGTTCAGAGATTGTCTCAAGCGCAGTTAGAAACCATTTTATTAAACTGTGCCTTGGCTGATCTCCAGATCAAAGGCCAAAACCGTGGTGACTGTTGGGAAACATTCTTCGAACAAGCCGTATTGTTCTGTCGGCCGGAGACGGCACTCATACCCGCCTGAAAGCAAAATCCCAACGCCCTGATGCCATGGAAGTGACTGAATATTAAGGCAAAAACAGCCGAAAGCGGGCGCCACCTAGCTGGCTGTCATTATCAATTTTAATATAGCCTTGACGGCCCTTGTTTTCATGCAGCGCCGCGATGGTCGATACAAAGTGTAATCCAAGTCCGGTATTGCCACTGATCCAGTCAAGCTTGTTCAAATCGTTAGGATCATTCTCCAGCATGGCAGCCGGATAACCTTCTCCGTCATCTTCTATGGCCAGGCAGGTAAAATCGCCGTCGGGGTAGGCGGATAAAAAAATGCTGCTGCGGCTGTAGCGTTGTGCGTTGTTTAACAGCGTGGACAGGGCATTGCAGACCAGCGTGTTGTCGCAGAACAGCAAGTCGGCTTTACACTGAATCGACAGGCTGATGTGGCGACCTTCCAGCAAGAGGATATGTTGGGCGCGGACATCGGCCAGAATGTCGCAGACGGGGTGTTCATCAATATCCGCTTGAAATTTGTTGTGATCAATTTTATACATCACCAGTAATTGCATGAGGCTGTTGTTGATGCGATGGGTTTCAAATTCCAGTTGCGTCAAATCAGGGTCGTTCTTATATTTGCTTGAGAAGATGCGAGTGAGTTGCAAGACAACGCTCAAGGAGTTTTTTATATCGTGAATGGTTGACGCTAACAGCGTCGGAAAATGGTTTTTAGTCGGCATACTTTTCGTGTTTAGGCTGTAATCGGTTGATTTCTATCTGTAATTGACCTATTTTCTGTTGTGGAATACCAAGTTCTTGAGCCAGGCGCAGCTGAGTCTGAATTTTTTGATAGTTCTGTTGATTATTTTCGGTTTTGAGTTTGAATAACTGGATTTTAATGATATTTAATAAAATCGTATGATTATGCGGCATCCTCTCGAATGCATCTTCAAACAAATTCAGTGCCTCTTCAATTTTTCCTTGATCAAACAGGGCGACACCGCGGTTATTCAGATCAATGAGCTCTTTTTTGGTTTGTTTAATCAGATTGTCTGAAAAGCCCTTGAGGTCAAGTTGCTTTTGCATGTGTTGAATTTCCGCGATAAAGCTTTCATCATCGATATGGTTTTTAATCAACGGTCTGAGGATTTCCATTCCTAAGGATTCTTTTTTATGCAGAAAACAGGTCTTACTGAGTTCAAGCAGGAGTTTTTTGGGCAGACTTTTCTCGATAGACTGGCTTAAATCCAGGGCTTTATTTAATGAATCGTCAGCCTGTTTTGGAGCTTTTCGATGCAGGTGAACCTCAGACTCAACCAACAGGGCACGTATTTCGGCTTCGCTGTCATGTCTGAATTCGTTACGCAGCGCGTTTAACACATTAAGCGCTTCATGGGTTTTATTGTTATCGTTATGTGTTTTTGCCAGGGCGGCAAAGTCTTCACTGTTTTTGTGGATGGAGTTTTTGCCTAATTTGATGACTTGTTTGAAGGCGTTTTCGGCGTGTTCAAGATGCTGATTTTGATAAGCCGTTGTGCCCAGTTTCTTTTGTCGTAAAATGGCGTTAGGCGACAGTTCTACTGCTTTTAATAAGATGTGTTCGGCTTTTTCGGTTTGGCCGATGTGCTGATAGATTTGACTGAGCCAGTCATAGCATTCCATAAACAAAGGTGTTTTCTGCAATATTTTGTTAAATATGTCGATTGCTTGTTCGGTGCGTCCTGCGCGGAAGGCAATAATGCCTAAACCCAGTCTGGCCCAGGGCAGTTCGCGTCTTTGCAGTATTTGCAGATAAATTTCTTCGGCTTTTTTTAAATCATCGATGGCCAGCGCTAATTCTGCTCGTTTACGCAGCAGAATGAGATGGTGTTGCTTGTTTTGGCTTAATAGCCGATCGCAATGATGTATTGCCTGAGCAAAATTATTGTCGCTAATGGCTTGGTTGATTGGATAAAACAACTGTTTGAGCAATAAATTGCGTTTCAGACGAATGGATAACTGATGTGCGTTAAAGGGTTTGGCTAAATATTCATCCGGCTTGACATCCATGGCACCTAATACCATTTGCGGCGTTTGTTCGCCGGAGATGATGATGAAAACGGTTTTAAAAGGGAGTAGATTCTGAGTACGGATTTCTTCTAGCAGTTGCAGGCTGTTTTTGCCGTCACCCAGGTTGTAATCGGCCAGAATGACGTCGAAAGAGCGTTTGCGAATGGCGGCCAATGCTTTTCCTGCATTGTTTGCTTCGACGACATGTTCAATATCCAAGGTGTAGAGCATGCTGCAGATGGATCTGCGCATGAAAGGGTTGTCTTCAATCAGCAGGATTTTTTTGTCAGTCAGATTAATAGTCATATCCTATAGAGACAGGTTATCATATGCGGTTTTGTCGGTATCAAGGTGAAAATATACCGCTATGGCCTTTCAATCACACTGTCAAGGTTGCCATTCAATTTATAACAAAGAGGCGGCCGGGATAATGAAAGCCATGTTTGAAGAGTATAGTTGTGGATTGATAATTTGCTACCCTTGAAATTTTTTTGTTGACCCCCATATTCGCAAACAGTTCGTTATTTTTTAATAGGAAAGAGAGAAACCATGAGTGTTGAAACCCAAAAAGAAACTTTAGGCTTTCAGACAGAGGTCAAACATCTGTTAAACCTGATGATTCATTCCTTGTACAGCAACAAGGAGATTTTTTTACGGGAATTGGTTTCCAATGCCTCGGATGCAATCGATAAATTGCGTTTTGAGGCGTTGGCCGACGACAGCCTGTATGAGGGCGACAGCGACCTGAAAATCAAGGTCTCTGTTGATAAGGACAATAAAACCATTACCGTGTCGGATAACGGTATTGGGATGACCCGCGAAGATGTGCAAAAACATATCGGCACCATTGCTAAATCAGGCACCAAGGAATTTTTCGAAAAACTGACCGGCGATCAGGCCAAAGACAGCGAGCTGATCGGGCAATTTGGCGTGGGCTTCTATTCTGCCTTTATCGTGGCCGATAAAGTGACGCTGATTACGCGCAAAGCGGGCGAAAAAGAAGCTGTGCGTTGGGAATCGGAAGGTAAAGGGGAATACACCCTGGAAGCCGCCGAAAAAGCCACACATGGCACCGATGTGATTCTGCATTTGAAAGAAGGCGAAGAGGAATTTCTGGATGAATTCCGCTTACGCAGTATCATCAAAAAGTTCTCCGACCATATTTCTGTGCCCATCGTGATGGATCGTGAAATTCCGGCAGAAAAAGATGACGAAGGCAATGAAACAGCGCCGGCTCGCATCGAAGAAGAAGTCGTCAACAGTGCGTCGGCATTGTGGGCCTTGCCGAAAGATGAGATCAGTGAAGAAGAATATAACGAATTTTACAAGCATGTCGGCCATGATTTTCAGGACCCTCTGGCCTATGTTCATAGCCGGGTGGAAGGTAATGTGGAATATACTTTGTTGTTGTATATTCCGGCTACAGCGCCATTTGATTTATGGGATCGCGACGCGAAACATGGTGTCAAGCTGTATGTGAAAAAAGTCTTTATCACCGATGATGCCGAGAAATTGATGCCGCGTTATTTGCGTTTTGTGCGTGGCGTCATTGATACCGACTCTTTGCCATTGAATGTGTCGCGCGAAATATTGCAGCAAAGCAAGCAAATCAATGTCATCAAAGCCGGCGCCGTAAAAAAAGTCTTGGGATTGCTGGAATCTCTGGCTAAGGATGAGACTGAAAAATACGCGCAATTCTGGGAGCAGTTTGGCAATGTGATGAAAGAAGGCGTTATCGAAGACGTTAAAAATCGCGAGCGCATCGCCAAATTATTGCGTTTTGCCTCAACCTATAATGATCAGCCCAAACAGGACGTATCGCTGGAAGATTATGTCAGCCGAATGAAGGAAGGGCAGGAGAAAATCTATTACATTACAGCCGACAGTTTTGCGGCGGCTAAAAACAGTCCGCATCTGGAAATCTTCCGTAAGAAAGGCATTGAAGTGCTGTTATTGTCTGACAAAATAGATGAGTGGCTGGTGTCCAGTCTGACCGAATTTGACGGCAAACCGTTGCAATCGATTGCTAAAGGTGAACTGGATCTGGATAAATTTGAGTCGGAAGAAGAGAAGCAGCAGCAGGAAGATGTCAGCAAGGAATTTGAATCGGTTCTGAAACAGATTAAAGATGTATTAGGCGATAACATCAAAGATGTGAAAGTCAGTCATCGTTTGACCGACTCACCGGCCTGTCTGGTCACCGAAGCGAATGATATGAGCTTGAATATGGAGCGTATCATGAAAGAAGCCGGACAAAATATGAATATGCTGGGCATGGGTGGAACCAAACCGATTCTGGAAATCAATCCGCAGCATGAAATTGTCACGGCATTGAAGGAAGAACAGGACGACGCACGTTTTGCCGATATTGTGAACATTCTGTTTGATCAGGCTATTTTAAGCGAAGGCGGTCAGCTCGATGATCCTGCGGCGTTCGTGCATAAGCTCAATGTTTTGTTGCGTGATTTATTGAAAAAATAAACAAATAAACTGAAACCACGCTTGTTTCAGTGTTTTCAGGCAGGATGGGTTTCGGGCGATCGTTTCCATCCATCCTGCCCAAACAGCCTTGCTAATCCTCCCATTTTTCTCGGCAAAAATGAACCGTCCGTATGCGCTTGTCCCTGGGCAACGTGTCTATTCAGCCATAATTTCCTGAATTTTTGTGACAAGGTAGGGTTGAATACGGTCGCCTGATGCTATACTGCGTCTATTTTGGAGACAGGAACATGACCGATTCGCGTAAAAGCGTATGATGTCGGTTGATTATTGGTGTTCCTTTATCAACGCTTAAGGTAGCGCGTAATAAATAAGCCACTGGGATTGCGCTGGATTTTTATTCATCTTCAAGGCGCAACGGAGGGCGCATAGCAAGCTATGTAACCGGAGTTGCAAAGCTTCCGCTCCTGCTCACGCCCCTTACCTACATCCATGTAGGTAAC
>Ga0114934_10003011_pt1 | contig 10603 bp, 11 predicted proteins | sample 4SBtaG_2_FD_99695 | JGI IMG/M metagenome (GOLD analysis project Ga0114934, IMG submission 99695) | Deep subsurface microbial communities from Kolumbo volcano to uncover new lineages of life (NeLLi) - 4SBTROV10_white metaG | ecosystem: Environmental > Aquatic > Marine > Volcanic ...
CCTTCTCGATCAGGACTCTGCTACCGTCAGGAGAAAAAATCGAAAATCTTGATCCACCAGCTATGCATATTTTTTTCTTTGCACTACCATCAATATTCATAGTATATATACTGTTCAGAGATGGTAGATATGCTATTTTCGATTCGTTTCAAGAGATTGAAGCATATTAGTCATTAGCAGCAGTATCAGTAAGTCTTTACAAACCGGTTCCATCTTTGTTCATAATGTATATTTCATAATTACCATCTCGATTTGTAGAAAAAACAATCTTTGCCCCATCTCTTGACAAATTCGGGTATGAATCAGCTGAAGCATTATTTGTAAGATTCTCCTGTTCAGATCCGTCAATATTCATTATATAGATCTCGTTATTTCCATCTCTGGCACTTACAAAGACGATTTTCTCCTCATAATATCTTTCATAAATATCATCGCATGCCCAAGTCCCTGGCCAACAATGAGTCTCTCCTGTAGGGTCTCCAAATGCTCCTCCGAATGGCAATTCCAAAATCCCATTAGGCCCCATTGATACAACCTTATAAAAAAACTTATCCAGTAAATATGCATGATGCCAAGGATCTATCGGAAGCTCATCTAGGAATTTATCATTCACCAAAGCCTCTAGAGAATCTGGCCATAAATTTTTAATTGTATAATAACTCTCTATAGATTCACGAAGAGTACGAAGATCATCTTTCGCCCTAGTAATCTTCACCTGATATATATTAAGCATAAAGTATTTATAACTTATTAGACCAAGAATACTTAAAATAACTAAAACAGCTACAATCTCAATAATACTAAATGCAAATCTATTTCGATTTTTTTTTAAAATCACCTGTTTATATCTCCCTACTCTCAACTTCCAACTTCCCATTTCCCCAATTCTTCATTCAACATTCAAAATTTAAAATTCAAAATCCAAAATTTAAAATTTAAAATTTAAAATCCAAAATTTCTTCAATATCCTTTTTACCCTTAACCTTTTTGCCTTTTTACCCTTATGTTTCTGGGGTCTGGTCTTCACATTTCACAATATTGAGTACAACATTGATGAAATGAATGAAGACGCAAACCCACTACTTCCACAATTCAAAATCCAAAATTTAAAATCTAAAATTTCTTATCCCTTACTTTAATTTTAGCATAAATTTTTCCTATTTTCTATTCTAGACTCGAAGAAGTTAGCTATTTCAGGAGCTTCAGGATAATTGCTATCAAATAATGCAGAAGTTATTATCCTTAATTTTTCTATATTGAAATATCTAGTCATGAAAATACTCTCATCCTTGAAATATTCTTTATCCATTCTCCATGATTGTATAAGATTAGATACTGCTTTCCCAATTTCATTATTTATTAAATAATAAAAAGAAAGATAATAATTTATGCCAGCATTATTAGAATCAGACTGCTTTGCAAAATTAAGTTCCTTATAACTAAGTTCGAACTCTTCTAGGAAAAAAAATGCCTTTGCCTTCAAAATTCTCTCATTAATGCTATTAGGAGATAATTCTGTTATTATCTTCCAAGCCTCAATAGCTTTCTCAGTCCTATTCATACGCAAATATATTCTTGCAAGAAAATCCAGTACATTATAATCATCCGGGAAAAAAGTAAGATATCTCTTAAACATCCTTTCAGATTTCATAAATTCTCTTTGTCTATAATATATAAATCCCATAAAATAAAGAGCTTTTTTATTATCAGGATATATTCTTAGCATTCTACTGAATATAGAATGAGCCTTTAATATATCACCCTTTACAAAATATACATTTCCTATAAGTATATTAGCCTCTTTCATCTCTGGCTCTATATTTAATGCTCGTTCAAGATTAATTATAGACTCATTAATATTTCCCTGCTCAAATTCTATTCTGCCTTGAAGATAATATAACATAGGGTCAAGCGAATTATATGAAAGGAGTTTTTCAATTATACTTTTTGATTCTGAATATTTTTCAAGCTCAATCATAATCTGTGCTTTAAGCAAAAGCCCATCGCGCCCAATATTATTCTCATCGTATTTATTAATTATTTTTAAAGCTTTTTCAAATTCATTACATTTATAAAGGAAAAATGCAGTTTTCATACATATACTCATATTTTCTGGATTTTCATTCATAAGACTGCTAAAATGGGAAAGTCCTCCTCTCCAATCAGAACTTTTAAAAAAACCTTTAAAAATACTTTCAAAGTCTTGTTTATCACTTACTTTTTTTAGATTTAAATTCCTTTTAGTGTTCTCTTTTTTGTCGCTTATTTCTTCCATAAGTTTATTTGCAATAAAATCATAGGGATGATCTATTAGATAAGATTCTAAAATACTTTTAGCTTTTACATTTTTTTTAAATTTACTTAAAAATCTTACTGTCTTCTCTAATATTTCTGTTGAATTAGGTGATAATGCTATTGCTGTCATATAAGCATTTTCAGCTTTTTCTAAATCCCCGGAATCTTCAAGCACTTGACCAATTAAAAGAGGGATACTGCTTTTTGTAGAATTATATGACCTTGCCTTTTCCAAAGCTGCAAGTGCATAATTCGTCTTTTTAATTTTATAAAAACATAATCCAAGGAAATAGAGAACTTCCCAATCAGTTTTTCCATTTTTAATAAGATATTCAAAATTTACTATAGCTTTTGAGTATTCACCGAGACTAATATATTCATTACCAAGATTTTTTATTATAGACATATCCTTAGGACGATATCTTTCTGCCATTGTAAATGCTTTTACAGCTTCTTCATGTTTCCCAAGTAGTGAAAGGACTTTTCCTATATTAAAATATGCATCTGCATCCATTGGATTCAGTGCAACAACCCTTTCAAAGCATTTCAATGCATTCTCATACATTTTCATTGCAAGAAATGTAACACCCAAATTATTATGAGCTGGAATAAATCTATCATCTAGTGATATTATCTCTTCATATAAATCCCTTGCTTTAGAATATTTACCCTTGTTTTGAAGCTCAAGTGCTTCTTTGAATTTCAATCTTACACTCTGCATATTATCCTTCTAAAGGTTTTTCTTTCATAGTAAAGAAGAATTCGCTTCCTTTATGGGGAATACTTTTAACCCAAATAGAACCCCCAAATATGTTTTCTACTATATCTTTTACAATAAAAAGGCCCAATCCACTGCCTCCAATATGTCTTGATAGGCCATCTTCTACCTGATAGAATTTATCGAATATTTTCTTAATTTCTTTATCCTTTATACCACATCCAAAATCTTTAACTGAAAATAGTATATCATTATTACTTTTCATTATCTTCAAAATAATATCACCATTTTTATTTGAAAATTTTACAGCATTACTGATTAAATTTATAAGAACTCTTTCTAGTCTTTCTCTATCACTATAAATGTTTTTTACATTATCATCAATTTCAGTCATAAAACTTATTTTTTTACTTATTATAAGGCTTTTATAGTTTTCTGTTATTTCCCTAATAAAGTCTCTAATATTGATTTCTTCGGTCACAATCTGCCTTTTGATTCCATCATCCATTCTTGATACTTCTAAAAGATTATTAACCAAACCAATAAGATTATCTGTTTGTCTAAGTATAATACTCAAAAAATGCTTATATTCTTCACCCAAAGAACCAAATTTTTCCATCAGAGTCAAAGATGCAAAGCCCTTAATTGATGTCAGAGGGGTACGCAATTCATGAGAAACCACAGAAAGAAAATTATCTTTACTCCTTTCTGCCTCTTTTTCATTAGTTATATCTCGCAGAACCGTTACTATTCCTAAAGGTTCTCCATAAATAGTCTCCATAATTCTTGATTTAGTATTTAATATTCTCTTATCATGATCAGTAAATATAGTTAATTCCTTTTCAAATGTTTTTAATGGGTTATCAAAAGTTTCTATCACAAAACGACTTAATTCTTCGTGATTAATTATTGTCTCAAATGGCTTTTGATATAAATCAAATGCATTCTTTTCTATTCCAAGTATCTCCAATGCTTTTTGATTAACATTTTTAATTATATTATCAAAATCAGTTATTATAATGCCCTTTGCAATACCATCAAGCATTGCTTGCATCTCGGTATATGAATTGAGTGAATTATCCTTGATTTCTTCATATTTGTGATAATTTTTAAGCATGTTTAACATAAATTCGAAGAAATAAGAAAATTTTTTTTCAAAATCCTTGTCAATGATCTTTAAAACTATGATTATTTCAGGAATTCCCGTATTGGAAAATAGTCCAAGAATACTATAGCCTTTATTAAAAAAAGAAAAGATTTTTGAATTTTCTATAAATTTTATACAATATCTTTTCTTTTTTATAGAACATTCTTTTAAAAAATTATTTAAAGAAAATACCTTTTCATTTTTATTATATGAATTAATATATTCTTTCTTTGTCTTGAATATATAGAAAAAATTATCCTTTCTATAGATAATTTGTTTAATCTTGGCGCCATTTTTCTTAAATAGTCTGGATATAAATTCCAGATTTTCTTCAAGAAATAGAATATTGCCTTTTAAAGCATATGACTCAGAGGTTTTCATTGAAAAATTTATTTATATTATTGTTTTAGTGATTCAAGTGCTTGTTTTTTTGATTCAAAAATAGTAAAAAAATCTAATAATCTTGTCAATTCAAATATATTTTTGACATCACTACTTAGCTCAGAAAGAATAAAATTCTTATCACTTTCCTTAGACTTTCTCAATATACTTGTAAGTACTCCAAGACCAGAACTGTCAATGTACCTAACATCTCTCAAAAGAAGTACAATAGAATTACAATCCTCTAATTCCTTATTAAGTTCTTCTTCCAACTCATCAGAATTGTAATAATCTATATCTTCAAAGAGAGATACAACACTAACAGAGCCTTTTTTTTCAACTGTCATCTGCATAATAATGCCTCCTCAGTGTTAAAAAGAATATATTCTTCAACCTTTCTTCTTAACTCTATCGGATTAAACGGCTTATTTATAAAGCCTGATACTCCTAACATCAAACACCTTACTTTATCTTCATGACTTGTTTTTATACTTAGAACAATAATTGGTACATTTTTCAAACGCATATCAGTTTTTAATATTTCAATCAATTTAAAACCATCAATCACCGGCATCATAAGATCAGTAATTATTAAATCCACATTTTCTTCTCTTTTTAAGAAATCTATGGCATCATTAGCATTATTAACACTGTTAATTTCAATCGAACTAGTCTTTGTGAATGCAATAGAAATTATTTTTAATACTTCTTTATCATCATCTATTACAAGAACTTTTGGCATTTTCCACCTAATCTCATCTTATTTTATCTATAATATCGTCATTTGTAAACTTATAATATAATATAATATTCACTATTATTAATGCAACAATTAAATACATATAACTTTTTATATCAAAACATTTCAAAAGAGAAATAGAAATTCCTTTTATTCCATACACCTCTTCTGGAATACTTATAAATGGTATGAATACTGAAAATATATTTATTATTAATGCTGATAAAAACAATCCTAAATGAAATCCCAAAAGAGATTGAAAAACAAGAAGAAAAAAGAATTCAGATTTTTTTATTCCCATAAGAATAAGAATTTCTAATGACCTTCTTATATTCTCTATTTGCCATCTATAAATATTAATAAGTGCAAGAATAAAGACCATTATAAAAAATGCATTAATAAGTTTAAAAAGAAGCTTTTCCAATTTATAAGCCTTTGAAAGCTCGGGATTTCTATCCCAAAAACTCTCAATTAAAAAACCTTGAGGTTTATTTTGCTTTATTTTCTTAAAAGATTCAGCATCATTTATTTCTATTTCTGATATGAAATTATCACCTGTTATTTCTGCATATTTTTTTAGAGACATATATATATAATAACTGTCTATATCATAAAAGCCTGTATTGAGCTTTCCGCCTATTTTCAGTTCTGCATTTTTATCTCTAAAATATAATACTGCTTTCTTTTCCTTGCTTATTCCATTAAATATATCTTTACCAATCCATATATTATTTTCCTTTTGAACAGATATTTTAGCTCTAAGCTTTGAAGACAAATCATAATAAGAATTCACCATTACACCTTGAACTTGCCCATCTATTTCAATTATTGCAGGAGATGCAAATAAAGCATTGCAGTTTATTCCATTTTTTTTCAGTTTTTTTATCTGTTTATCTGCCTTTTCAAATGAAATCATATTTCCATTTGGAATCAAATAACCATATGGATAAATATCCCTTATTTTCTTCCAGAAAATTCCATGAAGACTACTTTTTGCAAGATTAAATGATGAGAAAATTAATATAGAAATAAGATAAAATATAATAGTAACCGCAAAAGCGGGTTTTAAAAAAAGAATTTTAAAAAGAAAACCTAATTCTTTAATTTTTTCCAAAGTGCTTTTACCACATTTTCAGGAGCCATATTGCTTACATCTCCACCCAACTGAGTTATCTCCTTTACCAGACTGGAACTTATATATGTATATTCCCCTTTCGAAACAAGAAATACGGTCTCCATTCTATCGTATAGGCCTTTATTTGTAAGTGCCATCTGGAATTCATAATCAAAGTCAGAAAGTGCTCTCATGCCTCTAATCGCAATCTCTGCTTTATTATTATGCATAAAATCAACCAAAAGGCCATCAAATGTTGTTATTTCGATTTTCCTTATATCTTTAGTTGCCTCTTTAAGCAATTCTATCCTCTCTTCCACTGAAAAAAGAGTATTTTTGGCAGAATTACCCAAAACTGCAACAATCAGCGGATCAAAAAGTCTTGCAGCCCTTTTAATGATATCAAGATGTCCATTAGTAAGCGGGTCAAAACTCCCAGGATACACTGCTTTCATATATCCTCCTATGATTTTTTTAAAATATAAACTATAGAATCTCCATATTTCTTTTCTTTAATAATACTAAAATTACTATTTTCAGGTAATAAAATATTGTCTTTGCAAAAACGAATCACAATAAGTCCTTTTTCGGAAAGCAATCTTGATGCTGCATAATAATATTCATTTGTGATTTTTAAAGGAAATGGTGGATCCATAAAAATAATATCAAGTTTATCATCAATATAATTAAATGCCTTTAATGCTTTTTTAGATATTATATTATACTTTCCTGAAAGAAATTCTTTTCCTCCTTTCTGAGCGCTAAGACTATTTATGTTTTTCTTTATACTTTTAACTTCATTGTCAATAAAATATACTCTTTTTGCTCCAAGTGAAATACTTTCAAGACCAGCTATTCCAGAACCACAAAAAACATCAGCAATAATCGCTTCATTAAAATCCAGACTATATAATAGCATATTAAAAATCGAGTTTTTGATCATCCCAGTAAAGGGTCTAGCCATTGCTCCTGATACAACTGATATTTTACTTCCCTTGAATCTTCCGAAGCTAATATTCATCATTTATAGGAATTCCTTTAAATACTTTCAAGATTTTCTCGGTTATTGATATATCTCCATTTTTTTCTATAATAAATCTATTTGTAAAATCATATATTTGAGTTTCAAGATTATCATTCTTTTGATATTTAATATTGATTTTTGCATTTTCTTTTTCAATATAAAGCCTATTATAACTTTCATGATCATAAATTATCTTAGTTTTGTCATCAATAAAGGCCTCAACCTTTCTAATCTTCTCATTATAATCACAGTCAATTCTGATATTAGCTACAATTCCTGAACTATTTTTTAATGAAATTGATGAGGAATACTTATTTAGCTCATGTTCAAATGGTATAAAGTCATCTTCTAAAAGATAAAATAAAATGGAAAGTGGATGTGGCCCAATATCCCAGAGAGAATTTATATCTTTTCTTTTAATACCCGGTGCATACCACTTAAAACATATTCTGCTAATTTTTGAATTATCCTTTTGTATTATATCTTTAAAAGTCGAAATAGCATTATCTCTGAGAAAGGTATATCCCTCATATATCAAGTATTTCTTGGAATAAATATCAAAAAAATCCTCATTATTCAAAAATAAGGGTTTTTCAAGAAGAATTGGTATATTCAAATGAAGCGCTTTTTTTGAAAGCTGATAATGATTAGATGCTTCTGTAGCAATAATCAAACCATCCAATCGGACAGAATTGATCATTTCTTCCCCTTCATTCCAGAAATATACATCTGAAAAACTACTTTTAAGTCCACAAAGTATATTCTTTTTCCTCTCTGCACAATAAAGTATTATTTCAGGGAATTTTTCCTTTATGATTTGAAGATATTTACTTCCCCAGTAACCACAACCTATCAATCCTATATGATTTTTTTTCATTGAACTAAAAAAAACAAAGCGGACATTTAGTCCGCCTGCTTTAAATCATAATATCTCAAGCTGTCAGACAGCTCTTTCTACCTTTCCTGCTTTTAAACAACTTGTACAAACATTAATTCTTTTTGAAGTACCATTTACTTTTGCTCTGACTTTTTGAAGATTTGGATACCATGTTTTTTTTGTTCTAATATGAGAGTGGCTTACCTGAAAACCTGTCCATGGTTTCTTCCCGCAAATTTCACATTCTCTAGACATATTTATCCTCCTAAATAATTCTTTATATCATAATCATACGCTTAAAATTATACTCTTAAAATCTAAAATATCAATTTTTTATATTACCAGTCACCAATATGTCATTTGGGGTCTCATTTGGGGTCAGGTCTTCACATTTCACAATTTTGAATACAATATTGATGAAATGAATGAAGACACAAACCCCAATTCATCATTCATCATTTTTTAAATGTCCCTTAACCCTTTGACCTTTAATAATATATATCCCTTTCATTATTATTTTCCATTAATGCAATTTTTTCTCTTACTGATTTAGCATAATCCTTTGGGAGTCTGTTTAATTCTCTTTCTATAAATTCTTCTCCAGCTTTTTTTGTTTCTTCTGGAGCATAATCAATTAAATATTCTTTGAAAGTTAGTAAAGCGTTTCTAGAGCAATACTCATGTATATGGCCCCCTTTGGTAATTCCCATAAAGGTCATACCTGTTCTTCCAAGCCTATAACATGCAGTACAGAAAGAAGGAAGATAATCATGTTCTACAAGGTCCTTCATGACCTCATATAAAGGCCTTTCATCTCCAATAGTAAACTGCTGCTTATCTGGCATGTCAGCTTTTAAATCATGATATCCACCCGGATATGTTCTTGAACCAGCACTAATTTGTGAAGTACCTAATTTAAAACAATCTTCCCTAATCTCTGGAGTCTCCCTTGTAGTTAATATAAGGCCAGTATAAGGAACCATTAATCTCAATATTGCTACAAGTCTCTTAAAATCATGATCCGAGACTTTATATGGTGGATGAAAAGATATATCTGAGCCAAGTGCAGGCTCAAGCCTTGGAAAAGAAATAGTATGAGGTCCTACTCCGTATTTTTCTTCAAGATGCAATGCATGATAAAGAATAGCCATTACCTCGAATTTCCAATCATATAGTCCAAAAAGAACACCAATAGCAACATCATCAATACCTGCTTCTTGCGCTCTATCAAGGGCATACAATCTATAAAGATAATCTTTTTTTCTTCCCGATAAGTGCATCTTCTCATATGTAGCTTTGTGATATGTCTCTTGAAAGCACTGATAAGTACCTATTCCAGCAAGCTTGATCTTTTTAAAATCTTCAACTGACATTGGAGCAGAATTTATATTAACACGCCTTATTTCACCACTTTTGCTGCTTTTCGTTCTATATACTGTATTTATAGTATCCACTATCCAATCTGCTCCAAATTTTGGATGTTCTCCATAAACAAGAAGTACTCTTTTATGTCCCATATCTTCAAGTATTCTTATTTCTTCTGCAAGTTCATCTTCAGAAAGAGTCTTTCTTTTAAGATCAGTATTGATAGATCTAAAGCCACAATAAGCGCAATTATTCCCACACTCATTTGTAACATATAATGGTGCAAATAAGACTATCCTATTACCATATATTTTCTTTTTAATTTGCTCAGCTACATCAAAAAGTCTCTTTACTACAGCTGGCTGGTCTGACACAAGTATTGCAGCTACTTCATCAGGATTGAGTCCCTTACAATCAGATGCTCTATTAATTATTTTTAAAACTTCCTGTTCTGATACATTTTTAGCTGACTCAAGTTTTTGAGCTATGATATCTTCGGGGATAAAATTTTCCATAAGACCCTCCTTAATGGATTATTAAGACTTTGTTCAAAAAATAACAATGTATTCATTAAAGTACTTTTATAGATAAATTGCAAATGGTTATTATTTATATTTACACCGATAACCAAGAAAAGGCATAAGGGGTAAGGATAAAACGGAGAATTGGGGTTTGTGTCTTCACTCATTTCATCAATGTTGTACTCAAAATTGTGAAATGTGAAGACCAGACCCCAAATGATATATGGGCAAGCCCTTGCGATTGCCCTCTTAAAAGGGGTTAAACGGAAATTATTTTCTCCGTTCACCCATTTATTCTGCGAGTGATTTTGAGATTATTTTGGCTCTGTCGTCGAGTGAGTCGAGATAAGCATGCTAATATAAATTTTGAATTTTGAATTTTGAATTTTGAATTTTGAATGGTGAATGGTGAGAGGGGGAGA
>Ga0114934_10003012_pt1 | contig 10600 bp, 12 predicted proteins | sample 4SBtaG_2_FD_99695 | JGI IMG/M metagenome (GOLD analysis project Ga0114934, IMG submission 99695) | Deep subsurface microbial communities from Kolumbo volcano to uncover new lineages of life (NeLLi) - 4SBTROV10_white metaG | ecosystem: Environmental > Aquatic > Marine > Volcanic ...
AACTTATGTTTCTGTTAATTATTTATAAGTAAGTTAGCTTACAGTTCCTTGAATGAACTGCGGAATAATATAATTTTTTACAATGAAATATTTGTTCCGAAAACAATATTGAATTGTGAAAAGGAAAAATGCTGACTTGCTCTATCCGAATCAAAAATCGTCGTTCTAATATCGGGCATATTTATGTATCCTTGTTTAAATTCAGATTGTACGAAAAAAAAGTTAAAAAATGTTACGTTCAGCCCGACTATTGCATCAATTCCATATCCGGCAAGATGAAATTCATCATAACGTTTAAAATTTAATAGCGTTGTGTTTGTTTTGGGTACCAATATTCCTGCACCCAATCCTTCGGTAAGATTTACTGAAATATTTTTATATTTATAAATTTCATCAATTCTTCTTTATTATTAAAAACAAAAATTGAAAACGCTCTATGCAGAAAAGCTTTTTTGTGAGCTATTAATTTATTCTCTTTTCAATTATTGAATTGTTTTTATCGACTAATATGACTTTGTTTTTCATCTATTTAACAAATATAAATTCTGCGGCTAATAAAAAATTAACTTTAGGGTAAGGTAATGTAAATTCCACTTTATTGTACTTTAAACTTTCTCTAAACATCCGAGAATTAATTTTTGAAGTTATGTCATTAAATTCTAGCAATTTAAAATTAAATGAATATGCAATCCTAATGATTTCTGGTACAGAAAAACTGTTATAACACCAGTATTTTTCCCAATATTTTCTATTTGCTTCTTCTTTTTCAGATTCTTTATACAATCTAACTAAATCTTTTACGTAAAATATTCCCCCTTCTGACAGATTAGTAAAAATATTTTTTAATGTTATAGAAATGTTAGAATAGCCTATACTTTCTAATGCTAAAAAATGAGTCACTTTACTATTCTGATAATTTTCCATATTTGCTATTTCATATTTATCATTTGGATAATTTAATAAACACTGAGAAATACATTCGCTACTTGTAGATATTCCAACACAACTACATATTTTGTTTAATGAAGCAGCTACATAACCGCTCCCACAACCAAGATCAACAACATTAGAATTTTCATTGATTTTAGCTTTTTGAATTATATATTCTAAAAATTCTTCTTTCGTTTTGCCTATCATTGATACATGATAAAATGGAAATCTAGAAAAAATTCCTTTGGAATGTAAATCATAAAACTCTTTTTCATTTTGCCAGGGTAAATTTGTCATCATGTATTAATTTACAATTTTATTTATATTTTTTTTAAGTTCTATCTTTTTTGTTGTACTTAGATCCCCTTCATTTTGATGTGAAATCATTATAATAGTTTTTTCATTTTTCAAATTGTTTAAAATTTTATTAATTTCAACTTGATTTTCATGATCAATTCCAGTAAATGGTTCATCAAGGAATAACCATTGCGGATCGTGATAGATTGCTCTGGCAATCAAAATTCGTTGTCTTTCGCCACCTGATATTTGCAAACCATTTTCACCCAACAATGTATTTTTTTTTGTTTTGTTGATGAAATAAAATTTTCAAGTCTTGCTAATTTTATAGTTTTTTCCCAATTTTCTTTAATAAATTTTCGACCCAGAAGAATATTATCTTTTAAAGATCTAGAATATATATATCCATTTTGTTCTACATAACCTATTAGATTAAGATATCTTTGATTATCTATTTCATCTATTTTCTTATTATTAACGATTATTTCACCACGTGAGGGTTGCATTAATCCTATCAATAATTTAATAAGAGTTGTTTTACCTATTCCAGATTCTCCTATAATATGTATAACTTCTCCATGAGTAATATCAAAATTTGGGAATAATACTTTTGAATATTTATTTCCAGCATATTCAAATTCTAAGTTTCTTATTTTAATACTATCTATTCTTGAAATGTAACTTTTATTAGGATTTACTTCCTTTTCATTCTGTAATAATAGCTCAAACTTATCAAATATAATAATAGAGCTTAAAAGATTTATATAAGACGAAGAAACACTTTTAATTGAATTTAGATTCATAGAAAATATACCCCAAAATGCAAAGGTCTCTCCAATTGTAGCTATGTCAAAATAAAGAAAGAAAAAAGCACAAAATGCTAAATATATTGGAGCAAAAGATGATACTATCGATGAATATGTGCCCCGATTATTTATAATTTTAAAGTAATCGAAGTTCTTATCTAAATAATTTCTAAAACTATCTTCTATTTTTTTGATCTCATTGTCTTTGGAAGAAAAAATTCTCATCATTGGTATTGTTTGCAAAAATTCAATTAAACATGATAAGAATTTTTCACTAGAGCTGCGGAGCAATCTATATAAATTTTTTGTCTCATTATCCCACAGCTTATAAGTTATTAGAAAAATTGGTATTAATAGCATTACTGCTATTGTTAATTGCCAATTAATAAAAATCATTATAAAGAAGGTAATACAGATCAGTATAAAATTGCGAAATAATGGGAAAACTGAACCAGGCAATAATGAGGTTATATCTTCTAAATCTTTTTTTATTTCATCCGCAATTTCTTTTGAATTCTGCTCTACCCAATCTTTAAAAGATAATTGAGATTTATTTTTTACTAAATTTGAATGAAATTTAGATAATACTTCAATATCAAATTTTTTAAAAGCTATTCTTATATAGTATTCAAAAAAAGATACTAATATAATGGACGCCAACCAACCAAGCATAATTAACAATAAAGAAGGTAAATCCATTTTTTTGTTGCCTTTTAGGTTATCCATTACTATCATTACAAAAAGTGGTATTAATAACGAAACTAAATTAGAAATTACCATCCCCACTAAAGGTAACGGTAACCGTTTTTTCTTTTCCGGATAGATTTTTATGGCAGCAAATATTTTTTTAATTATTTTAAGCACTTTTAATTTTTACATTTTTTATAAACTGTAAATATGAGTTTCGCATAAAGTGAATTATCCAAACAGTCATAATTGATTCGCTCGAAATAAAAATTAAATATAAAATAAAAGAGAAAACAAGAAGTTCAAATTCGGATAAAATTATTATTTTTTTTGATAAGTCAAGATGGGTTAAATAGAACAATAATGAACCGGTGACTAATATTTGAAAAGTTGTAAAACCAAAATGATTACAAATATAAATAAATGCACTTCTCCAAACTAACTCTTCTACTAAGGTTTGAATAAGTGTCATCATAATTTGCTTATTAAAAGGAAAAAGAGATTTAATCCATTCATATATTCTAAACTTATATGTTAATACAAATGTAAAATTAGGTGAATTAAAAGCTACCATAAATGGGAAATAAATTAAGCTTAAAATTGAGTACATAATTATGTCACTAATAGAACCAACTTTTGCATAATATACACCTATAATGACTAATACTGCTTGGACAATACTTTGATACTTCTTCTGATATTTACGTTTGTCCGATAAAACATAATAATATACAGTAAAAATGTAATAACTAAACAAGTAGACATTAACTAAATTCCAAAGAGACAAATTTTAGTTTTCCTAATAGAATTATTGACGATAGAGTTGAAAAAAGTATTAGAGACAAAACAACAATCCAATGCCAGAATATTATTGTACTATCATTCTGTTGCAATAAAGGTTGAAAAATATTGAGCTTTTCTAAATAAGGATTGTTAAAAAAAGTGTTTTGAAAATCCTCTCTAAGCTGTATATAAACAAAGAAAAAAATAATCATGTTGGCAACATTATTACGTTGACTAAATATTGCAAAAAACAAGTTAAGAGAACTTATGGACAAAGTTAAAGTTAAAATATAAACTAGGAATGTTAATGGTAGATTTCTTGTAGTTATATTTAATAGTAATGTAAAAAATATTATAATAAGCATTTGGGGGAAAATTAAAATCAACCACCTATTAAAAACTATTTTTGTATAGGAAGTTTGCCTCAAGAAATTATTATGAATCATGCCCGCATCACGATCAATTTGAATTAGATTATATTGGTTAAATGAAAATAATAAAGGTACAAAAGCACCAATATAAATTTTTACAAGAATCATCAAATTAAGATTAGGACTATTTATAACCGGCATGATAAGTAAAAGTCCAAGTAGAGTAAAAAGAAATAAAATTTTTTGATTGTGCAATCCTATCATTTGAATATGATATTTTGAAACATCAAAATTGAAGAACTTAGCTAGCTTTGCATAAAATCCATTGCTATAAGAAGATGCAAATTCAGAACTTTTAATGTAATTAACTAACCTTTTACCAAGCCATAGTGATAAAAACAGAAATAGAAACCATATAGTAATAATTCCTATTACCTTTACAATATTGACATCATCTACAAAGATTTTATAAAACCAATAATTGTCAAATATCAATCCTTCCGATACAAAGGCTATAATTTGCGAAACTCCAAATAAGATTAAAAATGCAACTAATATTAAAAATGAATCTTTAAGTTTTAAGATTACCCATAAGATTAATATGATCCAAAATAAAATAAAGCTAAATATTCCACTCAATATTTTCAGATAAAATACTTGTAATACAATTTTTTGTGCAGCATAAATATATTGCTGTAAAAGTGCAGTTATATATGAGGGAATAACAAATCCAATAACATAGAATAAAAAATAAACAGAAACTAATCCCAAAAATAATTGCTTACTTGTAAGTCTTGTTTGAACAATTGCTTTTCTTTCACTTCCTATTTCATTACTAAAATGATTAATAATAAATAACAAAAAAGTAGTTATCATTATTGAATTTAATATTAAATCGTAAGATTCCGTAATCTTTACACTACTAAAAATATTGGAAGTATTTAAGTATGGATTGTTTAAGAACCAAGCAAATGATAAATACAAAAATATTAGTATGAAGTAAGTAAACGTAAAAAGGCTTTTTAAATTAAATTTAATAAAGGCAAACATTATTTTATTTTAAATTTATTTTCTGGCACGAGATATTTTGTATTTAATAAAAGTTGATAAGCTTCCGAGAGAGTGGGTTCTGTATAATTACCATTTGGGAAACTTACGAACCTGCTATCATATCTAACAATATAACTTTCACCATTTGGGTTAATAGTAAGAATTTTAGAATTATTATTTTCACTAATATTAAAATCATCTTTATGTATTTTCGATTCTATTAACAAATCATTTTGTGTCGCAATTAATTTTTTTGACTTACCTTCAAATTTTATTTCCCCTTCATCAAGAACTAACAGCCTTGAACAAAATGATGACAATTCATTTACAATATGCCCGATATAAAGAATAATTTTACTTTTGGAAATTTCAATTAAATAATTATGAATATTCTTTCTTTCTTTTTCATCAATATTATTTGTAGGTTCATCCAACAAAATTATTTCCGGGTCATGAATTAAAGCTTGTGCAATGGCAACACGCTGCCGCATTCCTCCCGATAATTGTCCAATATATTTGTCTTTATTATCTTTAAGATTAAGTCTATCAATTATTTCGTTAATTCTTTTTTTTCGTTGCTCTCTATTTTTCCAGCCCGATAAAAGTAATAAATAATCTAAATAAGAAACCGGTGTCATACTGGGGTAAAGACCCGGGAATTGAGGTAGATATCCTATTTTACTCTTCCAAAATTTCGAATCAGGGTTTACTTTTTTTTCATCAAAATAAATCTTGCCACTTTCAGGAGTGATGAGACCAGAAATTATTTTTAATAAAGTTGTTTTACCGGCACCATTTTCACCTAATATACCTGTTATACCATAACTAAATTGTGCAGTTATGTCCCTAACTACAACTTTTTCGCCGTAAGATTTTGTAATTGCATCTAAGAATAAAGTATCCACAAATATTTTATTTAATTATTTTCAAAAAATTAATACTCAATTATACAATCCCAATCAGCAACTCCACAATCAGGAGCACCTGGGCAGGCCTCTTTAATAGGAAGATTAGTATCATTATTTATAAGAACAATTTCAAATTTACCTTCATCTTCTTCTTTCAATTTATGGTTCTTTATTTTTTCTATAGCTATAATTGATTTCATCAATCCTCAAATAAAATTAGTTTAATATTTGAGATTTTTGAATTTTTTTTCTAAATCATTTATTTTTAATTTAAAATATAAAAAGTTAAGCTCGTTAGCGTATTTTTTTGAAACTTTGAGATAATGTTGAGCAGTTTTTATAATTTTAATGTATAATCCTGTGTCTTGAAGTACATTATTAATTTCATAAACTGTGATATCATCTTTTTTTAAGTATTCTTTAATGAATTTGATTATATATGATAAATCTGGTTTTTTAATGTCATAATCCAAATCCACAATATCATCATACAATTGATGAGAAATATGGTAATTAACAAGCAACTCCTCTCCAATTTTAATTTTCGGCTCAAGATTCTTTCTTAAACAATATCCAGCATAAGTAATACATAACGGCATCACCTTATTACCTAAATAAATTAGATTTTCTTTTTTAAGCATATCATCAATTGAAATATTATGTACTAATTTTTCAAATATAAGCGAATCATAATATCTTTTTTCATAATCAAAAATGTAATTGAAAATTTCTTCCCCGCATAGATTTATCAGTTGTCCAATAGCTAAATTTCTAAAAGAATGTGCTTCACACATCTGTATTAAATATGATTTATATTCATCTGAAGACAAATGATATTCATCAAGAACATTATCTTCTCTGAAAAAGAAATAAACATATATTGCATTAATAACTGCTAATTCTCTTATTAAATGCAATTCATCTTCCTCTTGAATAAAATTGTAAGGAAATGTAACTATCCAATTACCTGAACGAAAAGTTTTACCTTTAATATGCTCTAAATGTGGAGAAAAATATTGCCTAATCTGGTTATAAAAATTTATTTCAAGTAATTTTATTTCTTGCTCAATATTTACCATAATATAAAATAATTTAATACTTTAGTAATTTATTTTATCAACTCTAAAATAATAAGTCCTTTAGGTACTCCACTTTCACAGACTATATTAATATTTCCATCTTTATTTAAATCATCAACGAACACTGATGTAGGAGTCCATTTACCTTTGTTATTTAAATCCTTCTTATCATACAATAAGGTTCCTGATTTACCATCAATTATGTATAATTTTTGATCATAGTAAGTTACTCCAAATACTTCAGGTATTGAATCTTTATTTACATCATATAAAAAGATGGGATGTTGATTTTCATTCCCAGTATTATATTGCCAAATAGTAGTAAGGTCTTTACCATTTATACAATATATATTATTATCGACCGCAGCTCCAACAAAGTCTATATTTCCATCTAAGTTTGCATCGGTAAATTTGAAATTATTTATTAACCCTGCATTGTTTTCATCTCCCATAAAAGATTTTCTTAATGCAACAATTTTTTTTAATTTAATATCATATTTATAAATTGAGCCACCTATTGTTACAAAGTATAATAAATTATCATTAATCTTATAGTCAGTTATTGCATCCTTACCGCTAAGTACTTTTATTCCTAGTAGTTTAAGTTCAGTTTCACCTGTATTAACAGTATCGACTATTTTTTTATTATTTATATTTAGAAAAACTAATTCATTCTGAAAATTTTTAAATATCATTAAACTATCTTGCAACTTTGGTAAATCCCAAGGACTTGATTCTTTCCTATTAAACGAATTAATTAAATTAAACGCATTTATACTATATAAATCAACATTCAGTTTGCTATTTGCTATTAAAATATCATTTTTAAGTTGGATTGTTGTATATTCTTTATTTTTAAGTTCTAAGGAATCTAATAAAAAGTTATTATTGTCAAATAAATATAGTTTATTTAAGAAGAATATTAATTTATTATTTTCTCTAACAACACTTGAAAGCATCACACTTCCTTCACCAAGTTCTTTTCTAAAAATACACTTATTATGCTTATCAAATATTTCTAGACTTGTTCTATTAATATTTTCATCATAAGAAAATACAGCTATATCATATTCATTGTTTTCATTATAAAGTATAGTGAAATATGAAATAAATTCATATTTTGATTCAATTCTATTAATGATTTTAAGATTTTTAGCAAAATTGTTAGTCATTAAAATTATAAAAAATATTAATATGTATTTCAAAATGATATCCTTATTTTAGTTAAACAATATTTATACCCCTGGTATTTGTTATCATCCGGTAAAATCAGCCAATTTACAAGTATCTTTGCACCCATCTGGGGTACAGTAATCAATCCCACAATTATCAGTACATTGTGAAGCTTGTTTAATTTCCAATTCCTCAGTGTCATTAATTAACACAATTTCAAATTTACTATTATCCATATTTCCTCCGTTTCTAAAAAAATCGTTAATAAAAATGTATTTTTAAATTTACCAGGGGTATACTATTTAGGGTTTTCTATTATTATCTTCTATTTTACGAAATCCAAGATACTTTTTATCACTACTATTTAAATTATCATAAACATAAATGCTTAATTCAACTATTTTTCGTAATTTCATGCACCACTTCTCATCCGGAATATTAAAAGAGCCACTCTCCATTAAGCTTTCGTAAATACAACCGCCACCACAAAAATATCTTACCCAACATTTGTTGCAAATTTCTGATTCAATCCCTCTATTATTTAAATAAAAGCCATTATTAAATGAATTAACGTTTTGAATATTATCCATTAAAAAATCCTTAACACCAACAAAGCGATGACAAGGATAAATTTCACCTGTTTTAGAAATGCCAACTAAACCTCTACCAACACCACAATAAAAATTTTTCTTTCCTCGCTGATATAATCTTTTAACATAAATTGAAATTGATTTATCAATAATTTCTTCTCTTTTCTTTAATAAACTAATTGTATTCTCAGCCAAATTTTCTAAATATTCAAAAATATTCAATTGATCATTTAAAGTTACTTTTACACTTGTTTGATATTTTATTATTTTCTCATTAGGTATAGCAGCATCAGCCATATAAATATTTCTAAAACCAAGCTCACCTAAATAATTCCCTACTTCACTTAAATTTGAGTTATATTTTGTAATTGTAGCTCTTGCGGTTACCTTACCATCTTTTTTGTTCAAATATTTTTTTACATTTTCTATGGTGATTTTATGGCTATGTTTTTTATCCTTCCACGGTCTATTTTTATTTAAAGCTAATAAATTGCCATCAATACTTAATACAGCAGTTATATTATTTTCGATCAAGTATTTTTGTTTTTCCTCATCCAAAAGAGTTCCGTTTGTAGTTATTGTAAACAATATTTCCTTATCATATTCTTTAGCCTTTATACGAGAATATTCCACAATTTTCTTAATCAATCTAAAATTTAGTAACGGTTCTCCACCAAAAAACGTAACAACTAATCTTTTTTCTCCATTAGATTGAATAATTAACCAATCAATAGCGTCTTTTGCAGTTTTAAAGGTCATAAATCCTTTTCCATCGTATTCACCACCATCTCCATAGCAATAAATACATTGTAGGTTACAATTCTGTGTAACATTTAATGAAATATGGGTAACTGGTTTGTTATTATCAATTTTCTTAGAAGATTTATTTTTTTTATCTTTTTTATTATTCAGTAAGTTCATTTTTTTTAATGCATCTTCTAATTCATCCTTAATTACTTTATTCTTGCCTTTAATTTCAATTTTTTCTATTTCATCATGAAGAGGCTTATTGATACGGTATGCCTTCATATCCTCAACGTTCAGAATAAAATACTTATCCTTATAACTAAATTTATGGTATTCGTTTAGCATGATAATATAGCTATTACTGAAATAATTCTTAATTAAATTTTTATTCTAATTTTTCAAAAAATTCATCAAGTTGTTAAGTTAAGAGCAACCTAATAAGTTTGAACTTTAATTTTGGTGTTTTTCTATATATATATTTAAAATGACCGTTTGCTGAATGGCAGTAATAATGTGAGATATTTTGAATTGCTTTAATAAAAAAGTAAATGATTCCAATTCATACTTCCTATAAATTTTCAACACTTTAATTTATTGTGAGATAATATATAACATTCTTAGTTAAATGTCAAGATTAAATTATTCAAAAAAATCATGAGTGTCCGATAAAAAAATAAGACAAGGGAAAAATCGGATAGAAAATTCCCTTGTCGTGACTAAATTTGTAATTGATAAAAAAACAAAAAACGAGCCATAAACAAATCTACAAAATTTAGCGGACAGCAATGAATTTTTTTCATTTTTATTTTATTCATCAATTTGTTGTTGTGTTGAAAACTTAAAAGTTTTATAATTATAAAATTTAATCCGTTAGTTAAAGTCTGTTTTCAGCACATAATCCCGAGGTTAAAACGTGAGGTTATTTACATATTAACTTTTCAAAATAAAGCTCAAATTTATAATACTGAAATTTAATATTTATTATTTAAATAATTGCTTTATATTTAACTTAATAGCAAATTTAAATATTGTGCCAATAATAATAATGCTTGCCATAACCGTTCCCTTTAAAGTTCCGGTTACTTTCGATTTGCCTATTCTTTTGCGGTATTTTACGGGCAGTTCTTTTATTTTATATTTTTTATATGCGGCTTTAATCTGCATCTCAATTGTCCAGCC
>Ga0114934_10003013_pt1 | contig 10598 bp, 6 predicted proteins | sample 4SBtaG_2_FD_99695 | JGI IMG/M metagenome (GOLD analysis project Ga0114934, IMG submission 99695) | Deep subsurface microbial communities from Kolumbo volcano to uncover new lineages of life (NeLLi) - 4SBTROV10_white metaG | ecosystem: Environmental > Aquatic > Marine > Volcanic ...
AGCAAGTGAGTGTTTAGATCTTACGCTTAATGATTTTACTCAAATAAATGTCACTCAAGACGTAGAAGAGATTGAAGTCTATAAAATAAGAGTACAAGGTAAGGGAAATAAAGAGAGATATGTCTATATTACAAAAGATAAAATCAATAGAGAGTTTACTTATTTCATAGAGGATAACTATATAACAAACTATATAGCAATTACCAATCAAAATAAAAGAATGAGCAGGGTAGGGCTCTATAATGTAATATCAAATAAAATGAAAAAAGCGCTTATCAATAAAAAAGGTGTTCATATACTCAGACATACATTTGCTAGAGATCTTGTTGCAAAGAATATTAACCTACAAACGATATCAGAACTTCTTGGACATGCTTCTATAGTACTTACTGCAAAGACATATGCTCGTAGTGATGAGAGGAGTAAGGTTAGGGCGATTTTGTGAGAGGGTAAAATTTAACAATTGACACATTTGTGTTTAATAGGATAAAGTGGCTGATGAAACTTAAAGATATAAATAGAAAGATGGATTACATTAGGTGCAACAACTCAAAATAAAATATTAGTTGTTGTAAATATGTTTTTTGATGAAGATGGAAACGAAATTATTAGAATTATTAGTGCGAGACGAGCAAATCAAAAAGAAGAAATTTTTTATACTCTCAAGGAGTACCCCGTGAACAACATTAAAAAAAGAGAAAAATTTGATGACTATGAGATGCTAGAAGAATATGACTTTAGTGATGGTATTCGTGGTAGGTTTTACGAACCAAAAAAGATACCTGTATCATTAAGATTAGATAATGATATTGTTCTATTTTTTTAAAAATTAGTAAGTGAAAAAAAGGTACCTTATCAAACACTTATCAATGGATTACTTAGAAAAAAATTGCAAGAAGTATAACAAATATAAGGATTGATTATGGAATTAGCTATTATTGGAATATCTATCACTGCATTTGCAGTGATGTTTGCTTTAAGCTATGGAGCTTATCAAATTTTGAGTATTGGGGAAGAATAAAACTTTATAAACTGAAAACTTCGGAAAACTCTCAAATAGTCCTATTTTAGGCATTTTCGATAAGAAATAAAATCAATTTTTAAAAAATTAATATAAAAATAGTACGATCACTAAATTAGAAAATCCCTAAAAATAGGGATTTGTTTTTCTCAATAAAAGTAAAATTTATAAATTTTACGATTTCCTTACCCCTAATATAGGGAATAAAATAGTTTTCGAAGTTTTTAGGAAGTGTTGGTTCAGTCTCATACCACAGAAATATTGACATTACAATAGCTCTATGCTTTGGGAATGTATATGCGTGGGATTAAAAGTTCTAAAAAGGAACTATTAATCTGAGTATATGGGAGGGGGGGTGTTTTGAAGCTACTCTTGCGAGTAGTATTTATAAGAGTCGCTCTAAAATATTACTTTTTTGCTATGAACCAAAAAAAATGAAATGTTATTGGAGTGTTATTTTAAATGTTTAATGAATTTGAATTGATTTGTTATTTTTAGAGATATTCTATTGTACAAAAATGTAACTAAGTTAAAAGAAGATTTAAATATGTTATTGCTATACTACAAGATAAATAGAAAGATGGCAGATTCAAAGAAGAACTTAGGGTTAAAATAGTTTTAAATCTATTATGGGATTAATATTGGTATGATAAAAACATTTGATAATAGAATTAACATTGTTGGAGATGATTTAAAATCTTCTATTTCTAAGGGTTCTAAGTTAAGTGTTGCTGCTTCCATTTTTTCCATCTACGGATTTGAAAGTCTAAAAAAAGAGCTAACTGGAATTAAAGAACTTAGATTTCTATTCACAGACCCCACATTTATTAAAACAGACGAGAAAAAAAAGAATGCACGATTCTTTGAGATAAACTCATTTGATACGCAAAAAGCAATTAGTGGTTCATCATTTGAGATTAACTTAAAAAATGAGCTCAAAGGTCGCACAATCGCTAAAGAGTGCAGAAGATGGTGTGAAGAGAAGGTAGTTTTTAAAACAAACAAGGGTAATGGTGCTATACAACCTATGCTTATTGTTGACAGTGAAGAGGAGAAGTCTACATATCTTAATCTCAATGAGTTTAGTAGTGCAGGTTTTGGTTACAAAAAAGATAACACTGTCTTAGGTGCAATCACAAAAATGTCCGATACAACCACTACAAATAGTTTTTTGAGTAGTTTTGATAGTGTTTGGAATGATAAAGACCTACTTGAAGATATCACTGATGAAGTAGTTTCATATATAGATAATCTTTACAAGGAGAATGCACCTGAGTTTATATACTACTTAGTGCTATATCACATATTTAATGAGTTTTTAGAAGATATTAGCGAAGACGAACTAGCTAATGAAAAGACAGGCTTTAAGAATAGTGTTATATGGGAAAAACTGTATGATTTCCAAAAAGATGCAGTTCTAGGGCTTATCAACAAGCTTGAAAAATACAATGGTTGTATTTTAGCAGACTCAGTAGGTCTTGGTAAAACATTTTCAGCTCTTGGGGTTATTAAGTATTATCAGGAGAGAAACAAGTCTGTATTAGTCTTATGTCCTAAAAAACTTGGCGATAACTGGAAAACTTTTTTAAATAATTACGATGACAACCCTCTTTTAAAAGACAGACTAAATTATGATGTTTTATACCATACTGATATATTAAGAGAAAAAGGAATGTCAAATGGGATAGATTTGTCTAGAGTCAATTGGGCAAACTATGACCTTATTGTTATTGATGAATCCCATAACTTTAGGAACAATGATGCAAGAAAGAATAAAACCACAAGGTACCAAAAGCTACTAAATATTATTAAAACAGGTGTTAAGACAAAGCTATTAATGTTAAGTGCAACACCAGTTAATAATAGATTTAATGACCTTAAAAACCAGATAGCTTTGGCTTATGAGGGACATACAGATGAAGTTGATGAGAAGCTAAACATTTCAACATCTATTGACGCTGTGCTTCGTAAGGCTCAAAAGACATTTAATGATTGGTCTAACTTAGTTCCTGAGCAAAGAACAACTCAAAATCTTCTAAAAGAGTTAAACAAAAACTATGACTTCTTTAAACTTCTTGACTCCATTACGATGGCAAGGAGTAGAAGGCATATTGAAAAATACTACAACATGGCCTCAATTGGAAAGTTCCCAACAAGGTTGAAGCCAAAACCAATTCGCACTGCTCTAACAAGCTTAACAGATATTATGAGTATAGAAGATATTTATAAACAGCTTTCTGCATTTAATATGTCCGTATATAGTCCGTTTACATATATCTTTGATAGTAGACTTAGCTTTTATAGTGAGTTATATGATACTGATGTTGGAAACAATGCAAAACTAAAACAATCAAGTAGAGAAGAGAGCCTCAAAAAGCTTATGCGAATTAATTTTCTTAAAAGACTTGAAAGTTCAGTGGATAGTTTTAGACTGACACTGAGTAAGTTTAGTCAGAATGTAGAAAGGACTATCTCGAAGATAGATGAGTTTCATAAGAATGGTCTAGGTTCAGTTGATGAACTTAAAGATGTTGAGATTGAAGATAGTGATGATGAGTGGTTAGATGAAGATTTTAGCATTGGAAGCAAAGTTCAAATAAACTTAGCTGATATGGATACTAAGAGTTGGCGAATTGATTTAGAGAATGACCTTGTGATAGCACAGACTATACTTGATGATATGAATAAAATTTCTTCTACTGAAGATACTAAGCTTAACAGGCTCAAAGAGGAAATACAGAATAAAATCTCTAACCCAATTAATGATGGCAATAAGAAGCTAATAATCTTTACGGCTTTTGCTGATACAGCGAACTATCTATATAAAGAGCTAAGAGAGTTTAACCTAAACCTAGGTCTACATAGTGCCAAGATAACAGGTAGTGGAGCAAATCAGACAACTTTAAACATTGACAAGCAGTTTAATAATATCTTATCACACTTTTCTCCCCGTTCAAAAAATTTAAACCTTAAAGACACTTCAAAACAAATAGATGTGTTAATAGCAACTGACTGTATCTCTGAGGGTCAAAACTTACAAGATTGTGATACTTTAATCAACTATGATATTCACTGGAATCCAGTTAGAATTATTCAGAGGTTTGGTAGGGTTGATAGAATTGGTAGTCAAAATGATTATATTCAACTCATCAATTTTTGGCCTAATATGAGCCTAGATGAGTATATCAACCTTAAAAACAGAGTTGAGACAAGAATGTTTATGGTTGACACAACTGCAACTGGGGAAGACAATGTTTTAACCAATCAATCATCTGATATGGATTTTAGAAAACAACAACTCCAAAAGCTTCAAAATGAAGTAGTAGACATAGAAGATATGGATAATTCTATCTCTCTTACAGACCTAGGTTTAAATGATTTTAGAATGGACTTGCTGAGTTATCTCGAAGAAAGGGGAGATATAGCAAATGTTAGTAATGGTATGCACACAGTATGTGAGAGAGATGAGAGCAGAAATATCCAAAGAGGTGTGATTTTTGTGCTTAAAAATATCAATCAAAATGTCAATATAGACAATACAAACCAGCTACATCCTTTTTATTTAGTCCATATAGACCAAGATGGAGAGGTTATTTCAAACCATCTGAGCGTGAAAAATATCCTCGATAAGATTAGATACTTATGTAAAGGAAAAGAAGAGCCAATAAAATCTGCTTATGAAATCTTCAACAACGAAACAAAAGATGGTAAAGATATGAGTGAGTATTCAAGCTTACTTAGTGAAGCAATATCTTCAATCATTGATACCAAAGATGAGAGTGATATAGAGTCATTATTTAGTAGTGGTGGGACTTCAATCCTTGAAAATGAAATCAAAGGGCTTGATGACTTTGAACTGATAGCTTTTATAGTAATTAGATAATGAACTTTAATCTTCCAAAAAGTGCAGTTGTTGACAGGTTTCTACCTAAGCAAACATTCATTCAAAAAGTAAGTAATGGTAAGGTCATATTTGCAAATATAGAGAAAATTACTTGGTCTTATAAACTTAGTCCTTCAACGATTAAAATTGACGGGACAGATAAAGTTGAAGAGATACATATTTTCAATATGTCTCTTAAATCAAAAGAGATACCTATAAAGGCACTGAATGAGATAAAGAAGCTTATTCCATACCCCATCCTTTTTGTGCTTAGATACAGTGAAGAGTTTTGTTATGGGATATCTTTGTTAGATGAGAAGAAGTATTATTTCTCTTCATGGAATGAAGAGAAAGAGTTTAACTTTGTTGATACAAACCTAGAAAAGGTATATCAAAATATAGTTAAGCTTTTTTTAGTAAATATAGAAGTTGTAACAAGCAAAGAGGCCGATTTTAAACAAAGTATAGAGTTAGATGGTAAAATTGCAGAGCTAAATAAGAAGATAGATACTTTAAAGGGTAAAATAGCTCGTGAAAGGCAATTTAACAAAAAAACTGAACTCAATAAAGAATTGAAAAAACTAAAAAAAGAACTTCAAACATTAAAAGGATAGTGAGTATATGCAATTTGAAAAACTAGATATGAAAACAGTGAATTTTACAGATGAGAACATAGCAAAAATAGCAGAGATTTTCCCAAATGTGGTAAGTGAAGATGGAAATGGAAAAGTAATAGATTTTGACGCACTAAAACAAGAGTTGTCTGCTAATATTGTTGAAGGATATAAAGAGAGATATTCTCTCAATTGGCCTGGAAAAAGGCAAGCTCAATTAACTGCAAATACTCCAACAACTAAAACTCTTAGACCTTGCAAAGAAGAAAGTGTCGATTTTGATACAACAGAAAATCTTTACATTGAAGGAGATAATCTTGAAGTGTTGAAAATTCTTCAAGAGAGCTATTTAAATAAAATAAAAATGATATATATCGACCCACCATATAATACAGGTAATGATTTTATTTACAATGACACTTTTAAAAAGGATAGTGAAAAAGAGCTAATTGAAAGTGGCCAAATAGATAAAGAGGGGGGAAGGCTTGTAGCTAATCCTGATAGTTATGGAAGATACCATAGCGATTGGCTATCTATGATGTATCCAAGATTGAAATTAGCAAGAAACTTGTTAAAAGAAGAGGGTGTTATATTTATTTCAATAGATGATAATGAAGCCCATAATTTAAGAAAGCTGTGTGATGAAGTCTTTGGAGAAGAAAATGTCGAAACTTATATATGGTATCTTAATGATAGTTCAGAAGGTTCTTTTGTAAAAACACCTTCAAATACTGTTAGGAATGAGCATGAATATATTATTGCATGCTTTAAATCAAAAAACTTTAAACAATTAGGAAAGTATTTAGATTATAGGTATAAAGGTAGAACTGATTTTACTAATTCTGATAATGACCCAAGGGGTAATTGGATGTCTGGTAATATATCAAGAAATGGTATTAAAACAACAACTGGTAGTAAGTATTTTACTATTACGACACCAACTGGTGTTGAATATTCAAGAAACTGGACAATTTCGTATGAAGAGTATTTAAATTTAATGAAAGATAATAGGCTATATTTCAGCAATGATGGAGATGGTGTTCCACGATTGAAAATCTTTCAAAATGAGCCTCAAGAAAATGTTCAAAGTAGTTTGTTTCAAGGTTTAAGAAGTTCATCAACAGGAAAAAAGGAAGTTAGTGAATGTTTTAATGATACCGAACTTTTTCAATTTCCTAAACCTACAAAATTAATTCAAAGATTATTGACAATATCAAATAGTAAGGAAGAGATTGTTCTTGATTTTTTTAGTGGCTCAGGTTCTACGGCACATGCAATAATCAAACAAAATGTTGAAGATAATGGGAATAGAAAGTTTATAATGGTTCAACTCCCAGAAGAAACAGATGAAAAAAGTGAAGCATACAAAGCAGGATATAAAACCATCCCTGAAATTGGAAAAGAAAGAATAAGAAGAGCAGGCAAACAGATAGTTGAAGAGAGTGGTAAAACTGATTTAGATATTGGTTTTAGAGTCTTAAAACTTGATAGCTCAAATATGAAGGATATCTATTTTAATCCAAGTGAGATTTCACAAGACAACCTCTTTGATACAGTTGATAATATCAAAGATGCTAGAAGTGATATGGACTTACTATTTGGTGTACTTATTGACTGGGGTGTTGATTTGACACTGCCAATTGTAAAAGAGAGTATCGCTGGTAAAGATTGCTACTTTGTAGATGAAGATAGCTTGTGTGCTTGTTTTGCAAAAGAGATAAATGAAGAATTTATAAAAGAACTTGCTTCAAGAGAGATGCTTAGAGTTGTATTTAGAGATAGTGGCTTTGCAAGTGATGATGTCAAAGATAATGTATCTCAAATATTTAAGCAGCTAAACCCTACAGTTGAAATTAAAGTGATATAAGATGAATATCAAATTTAAGAGTAAAAAGTATCAAAATGATGCTGTTCAAGCAGTTGTCAACTGTTTTAGAGGGCAACCAAAGTCAAGTAGAGTTGGATATACGATAGACCCAGGAAAATTAGAGCAAAAGAGTGCTAAAGGCCAAGCTTCTATGGATTTTGATGAAGTAGAACTTCCAGAGGGTGTAAAAAATAGTGAGATTACTTTAAGTTCTGAGCAGATACTTAGTAATATTCAAGAGGTGCAACAAGTTCAAGACCTTCCAGTGTCAAATACGCTTGTAAAAACTTCAGTTAGCCCGATTAATCTTGAAGTAGAGATGGAGACGGGAACTGGTAAGACCTATGTTTACATCAAGACAATGTTTGAACTCTATGAAGAATATGGATGGAATAAGTTTATTATAGTTGTTCCAAGTATAGCTATTCGTGAGGGTGTATACCAATCTTTTGAGTTGACAAAGGAACACTTCAAAGAGCAGTATTCTAAGCAGATAAGACCTTTTATCTATGATTCTAAGAACCCTCAGCCATTAGAGAGTTATTCAAGTGATTCAAACATCAATGTAATGATAATCAATATTCAAGCATTTAATGCAAGAGGAAAAGATGCAAGAAAAATCTATGAAGAGCTTGATAGCTTTGGAAGTAGAAGACCGATAGACCTTATCAAAGCAAATAGACCAATTGTTATCATAGATGAACCACAAAAAATCAACTCAGACCCTAAAAAAGAGACAAAGAGCTTTAAGTCATTAGTGGAATTTAACCCACTGTTTTTATTATCCTACTCTGCTACTCATAAAGTAGTACATAACAAAGTCCATAGACTCGATGCCTTTGATGCCTACAATAGAAAACTTGTTAAGAAAATACAAGTTAGAGGTATATCTGTAAAAGGGCTTAGTGGAAGCAATGGCTATATGTTCTTGCAAGATATTGCAATATCCAAAACAAAACCGCCAGTAGCAAAGATTGAGATTGAAGTTAAACAGCAGTCATCTATTTATAGAAAAACACTTAATTTTATAGAGAATGATGACTTATATGTTCGCTCAAATAATTTAGAGCAATACAAAGGCATAAAAGTAGCTAATATCAACCCTCATACAAATGTTGTTGAGTTTTCAAATGGAGATAAGTTAGTATGTGGTGAGGCAAGTGGAAATGTTGATGAAAAAACACTAAGAAGACTTCAAATAAAAGAGACTATAAAAGCCCATCTGGATAAAGAGAAAGAATTATTTAATAAAGGTATCAAGGTATTAAGCCTATTCTTTATTGATGAAGTTGCAAAATATAGAGTTTATGACAATGATGAAGATAGTAATGGAGAATATGCAAAATATTTTGAAGAAGCTTACAAAGAAGCTATATCAGAGATAGAAGATATTACAAATCCTGAATATAGTAAGTATCTACAAAGTATAAGTGTGGAAGACACTCATAACGGGTATTTTTCACGAGATAAAAACAATAAGTTTATTGACTCAAAAATTAAAACAACTGGAGAAATGAAAGGTCAGAGTGATGATGTGAGTGCTTATGATTTGATTTTAAAAGACAAAAAGCTACTTCTTGACTTAGACCCAGTAAAGTCGCCAGTAAGATTTATTTTCTCTCATTCTGCTCTAAGAGAGGGATGGGATAACCCAAATGTATTTGTAATTTGTGCTTTAAAGAATGTAGATGGTTCAAATGAAACAAGTAGAAGACAAGAGATAGGTCGTGGGCTTAGAATATGTGTTGATAAAGATGGAAACAGAATGGATGATATTCAAACTGTTCATCAAAACAACATTCTGACTGTCGTAGCAAATGAAAGCTTCACAAATTATGTAAAAGCACTTCAAAAAGATATTAAAGATTCATTATCAGCTCGTCCAGTTAAGGCTAATGAAGAGTATTTTGTTGGTAAACATATTGAAACACTTGATGGCAAGATTAAAATTGATGATAAACAAGCAAGAGCTATTTATAAATATCTTCTTAAAAATGACTACATCGATGATGACGACAAGATTACAACTGAGTGCAAGCAAGATATTAAAAATGGAACATTAGCAGAGTTTCCAGAGGGCTTGGATGAGCACAAAGGTCAGATTGTAATGCTCATCAATAGTGTTTATGATGAAGACGCAATCAAAGATATGATTGGAAATGATAGAGAAGTAAAAAATAATCCACGAAATACAAATTTTGACAAGCAAGAATTTAAAGAGCTTTGGGAACAAATAAACAAAAAAGCTATATATTCAGTTCATTATGACAGTGAAGAGCTTATTACTAAGTGTATAGGTAAACTTGACAGTGAATTAAGAGTTAAAACACTTACATATACGATAGAAACTGGCGATATGGAAAAAATGAATATTGACAAGCTTGAAAGTGGAGATAATTTTAAGAAAGTAAGCTCCCCGACAATAGTAGACAATGCAAATGTTGACACATATGTAAGATATGACCTTATAGGAAAAGTAGCGGAAAATACTGGACTTACAAGAAAGACGGTTGGAACTATTTTAAAAGGGTTAAGGGAAGATACCTTCAATAAGTTTAAAAAGAATCCAGAAGACTTTATAAGTGTTGCTAGTAGATTGATTATTGAACAAAAAGCTACAACATTGATTGAATATATTTCATATGACTCTATAAATGAGACATATGATATTGAAGATATTTTTACAGTAAATCAGGATAATACTAATTTTGCAAAAGCTTTTAAAGCAGAAAATCATATATATGACTATGTTCAATATGATTCAGATATAGAGAAGAAATTCGCTGAAACTCTTGATATATCAACGGATAAAGTTGTTGTATATGCAAAACTTCCAACTGGAAAATTTTCTATACCAACACCACTTAAAGAGAACTATACTCCTGATTGGGCAATAGCATTTAAAAAAGGTAGTGTGAAACATATCTATTTTATAGCTGAAACAAAGGGAAGTATGTCAAGTATGCAACTTAGAGAGGTTGAAAAAATTAAAATTGAGTGTGCTAAAAAATATTTCAAAGAGATAAGTAGTGAAAATGTTATTTTTGATAAGATTGATAGCTATGATGAGCTTTTGAAGTTGATAAGCTAGAAAATAGTCGGATAAGAACCCCATCTCACGATGAAGCCCTCTCCTAAGAACCGTGCTTGCCACTTTCACGGCACACGGCTCAAGCATTAATAACTAAATTTATTACGAAGTTTTAAAGTAGA
>Ga0114934_10003014_pt1 | contig 10595 bp, 8 predicted proteins | sample 4SBtaG_2_FD_99695 | JGI IMG/M metagenome (GOLD analysis project Ga0114934, IMG submission 99695) | Deep subsurface microbial communities from Kolumbo volcano to uncover new lineages of life (NeLLi) - 4SBTROV10_white metaG | ecosystem: Environmental > Aquatic > Marine > Volcanic ...
CATGAGCTGCTTATGCTGCTCGACCGAGGGGAGGCCTCGATTCGGGAGGTCATTCAAGATCTCTATGCGGCAATTGAGGAGAGAGACGGTTCCATCAGGGCTTACCTCGAGGTCGCTGACCAGGAGGAGCTGCTCCGGCAGGCCGAGGCGATGGCGGATCGGCCGCTGCGGGGCCTCCCCATCGCGATCAAGGACAACATCTCCACCGTGGGGTTCAAGGCGACCTGCGCCTCTCAATTTTTAAAAAAGTTCAAGCCGATCTACGATGCCACTGTGATTGAAAGATTAAAGAAGGCGGGGGCAACGATCCTGGGGAAGACCAATTTAGATGAGTTCGCCATGGGCTCCTCATGTGAGAACTCTTCATTCTTCCCCACGCGGAATCCGCACGATCCTGAGCGGGTCCCCGGGGGCTCCTCCGGCGGCTCGGCCGCGGCCGTAGCGGCTCATGAGGCGATCGCCGCCCTGGGCAGCGATACCGGCGGCTCGATCAGGCAACCGGCGGCCCTCTGCGGCGTCGTCGGTCTGAAGCCCACATACGGCCTGGTATCGCGATACGGCCTGGTGGCCTTCGCCTCCTCGCTCGACCAGCCCGGGCCGCTGGCCAAGGATGTCCGCGATGCCGCCCTCATCCTCTCGATTATTGCCGGACGCGATCCCCACGATTCGACCTCGATCGGCAACGGTAATGCGGATTACACTCAGGGGTTAGAAGAGGGCATCAGGGGCCTCAAGGTCGGCCTCCCTCGGGAATACCTCGGCGAGGGGCTCGCGGAGGAGGCCTGGGAGCGGATCGAGGAGTGGGAAAAGATCCTCAAGGAGCTGGGAGCCAAGCTGGTCGAGATCTCGTTACCCCATACCGAGTATGCCATCCCCACCTACTACCTGATCTCCTCCTCCGAGGCGAGCGCCAACCTCGCCCGGTTCGACGGCGTCCGCTACACGGCCAGGGCGAACGACGAGGACCTCGAAGCGATGTATTCCGAGTCGCGGGACCGCGGCTTCGGAACAGAAGTGAAGAGGCGGATCATGCTCGGGACCTACGCCCTCTCCGCTGGGTATTATGAGCAGTGGTATGGCAAGGCCCAGCGGGTGCGAACGTTGATCAAGCAGGATTTCGATCGGGCCTTCCAAAAGGTCGATATCATCATTGCGCCCACTTCGCCGACCCCGGCCTTCAAATTGGGTGAGCGAGTCGAAGACCCGCTAGAGATGTATCTCTCCGACATCTACACCGTCCCGGCGAGCCTCGCCGGGCTCCCGGCGATCTCCGTGCCGGGAGGGGAGATCAACGGCTTACCCTTCGGCCTCCAGATCATCGGGGCACATCTGCAGGAGGAGAGGATCCTCCGAGCGGCTAGAGCTTACGAACGGGCTACTGTGGGTGCGGGCAATAGCTTCTGATCTCCGACGGGTCGTAACAAGAAACACCTCCAGGATCCCATCGAATGGGCGGTCTTGTGCTATAATTGGGCTGGGGCCCGGCGCAGGCCGCCAGGCTGGGGAAGGAGGTTCCCATGATGCGCATGTTAAAGCTTATCGGATTGGGCGCGGCCTTGGTCATCTTGGCCTTGGCTGCGGGGAATGGAGGACAGCTTGTTGGGGCTCAGGAGCAACCACCTTGCACGGTGACGGTAACTCCCGGTCAATCGATCCAGGAGGCGATCGACGCGGCCAACCCCGGCGATGTGATCTGCCTAAGCGAAGGGGAATGGCGGGAGAACCTGGTCATCAAAAAGGGCCTCACCCTGAGGGGCGCTGGTCGGGATAGATCGATCATCAAGGGCAAGTATGAAGGCAAGCCGGTGATTCGAATCGAGAGTGACTCTGAGATCAAGGTGACCATCGAGGGCCTCACCATTGCAGAGGCCAAGCTCGGGGAAGAGAGGACCTATAAAGAGGATGGGATCGAGATAGGTGGCAAGGCGAAGGTGATCATCCGGGACTCAGAGATCTCAGGGAATGGCGGGGATGGCATCTGGATGGAGGGCTCCTCACAGGCCACGATCTCTGACTCACAGATCTCAGAGAATGGCGATGATGGCATCGATATTTGGGACTCCTCACAGGCCACGATCTCTGGCTCACAAATCTCAGGGAATGGCTGGGGCATCGAGATGTGGGACTCCTCACAGGCCAAGATCTCTGACTCACAGATCTCAGGGAATAGCTGGGATGGCATCGAGATGGGGCCCTCCTCCCAGGCCGAGATCCGCGGGAGCCGCTTCCTCAATAATGGTGGATGTGGCATCGAGGTTGAGACCGAAGAGGCCAGCGTCCGAGGCGGCCCGAACGAGATGAGGGGCAACGGCGCAGACCTCTGCGGTTATGCCCCCGCCTCTATAAGGAAGCCTTTGGTCCCCCAGATTGATAGGAAAGAGCTCTCCGTCCCCGGTGACTACCCCTCCATCCAGGAGGCGATCGACGCCCTCGCCCCTGGGGGCACGATCACCCTGGCCCCAGGGACTTACGAAGAAGGCCTGACCATCTGGAAGCCGCTCACCATCCGCGGCGCGGGGAAGGAAAAGACGGTGCTAAAGCCCCTCCCCAACCCTACCCGCAAATTGATCGTCTCCATCATCGCCGGAGCTAAGGGGGTAGCTCTTGAGGGTTTGACTATCACCGGAAGTGCAGGAGATGGTCTTTTCATCTACGGCGAGGCCTCCTTAAAGGGGCTCCAGATCTCAGGGAATGGCACTGATGGCATCGGGATGTGGGACTCCTCCCAGGCTGAGATCTCCGGCTCAGAGATCTCAGGGAATGGCTATGGCATCTGGATGAGGAGCTCCTCCCGGGCTGAGATCTCCGGCTCACAGATCTCAGGGAATGGCGGGTATGGCATCTCGATGTGGAGTTCCTCCCAGGCCACGATCTCCGGCTCAGAGATCTCAGGGAATGACAGTGATGGCATCGTGATGGGGTGGGGCTCCGCCCGGGCTGAGATCTCTATCTCTACAATCTCAGGGAATGGCGGGGATGGCATCTCGATGTGGAGCTCCTCCCAGGTCACGATCTCCGGCTCAGAGATCTCAGGGAATGACAGTGATGGCATCGTGATGTGGGGGGGCTCCTCCCGGGCTGAGATCTCCGGCTCACAGATCTCAGGGAATCGCAAGGCTGGCATCGTGATAGGGGCCTCTTCCCAGGCCGTAATCCGCGGCAATAAGATCTTCGAGAACAAAGGCTACGGCGTGGTGCTCTACCTCAAAAGCTGTGGCTTCTGGTATGGTGCAGAGAGCTTCGAGGGCAAGGTGGAGGGAAGCGCGAACGAGATCCATGACAATAGCAAGGGAGATGTCTGCCCCGAGGGGCTGGAGTTCCTCAAGACAAGCCAAGGGGGCTGCTACGGGAAGCCATGTGATTAGAGTCGTATCATGATATGATGCATATGATGTTTCCCTCAGTGCTGAGGCTTTGGAGGAGCAGAAACAATGTCTGCAAGTATGTAAGTTGGCACGTAAAGGCTTTGACGACAGGTCCCCTCCGTTGGGATTGAATCAGGGAACGGATCGTTATATGATCTTTGAGGAGGTAAATTATGCCCAAGATCGCTGAGCGTATCGAGGCCGATCCCAAAGTCCTGGGAGGAAAGCCGACCATCCGCGGGCTGCGGATCAGCGTGGAGCAGATCCTTAAAGCCTTAGCTGCCGGAGTCCCTCAAGAGGAGTTGCTGAAGGAGTATCCCGAGCTTGAGCCTGCCGACATCCAAGCGGCTTTGGCCTATGCTGCCGAATTGGTCGCCGATGAGAAGGTCTTCCCGGTTGAAATTGAGGCTGGGTGAGTATTCGCTTGAAGCTCCTAGTCGATGTGGGAGTCGGTAAGGCTGTCGAAAAGTGGCTCAAGACCCAAGGCCACGATGTGCTCGCTATACGAGACCTTAATCCTCGAATGCCAGACCTTGACATCCTCACCCTGGCCGTGCGGGAGGAGAGACTGGTCGTAACCATGGATAAGGATTTTGGGGAACTGGTTTATCGTTCGGGACAACCTCACGCTGGTGTCCTGCTCTTGCGCTTGGAAGAGGCCCGCAGCGATGAGAAAGTGGCCGTCGTTGAAGAAGTCTTCAGAAAACATGAGAAGCAACTTTTAGGCAACTTTTCGGTCTATCAGAGAGGGCAGTTGCGCATTCGGACATAGAGTGCGCCAGAGAAAGGAGGAGTTCAGATGGACCTTAAAACAATCGGGAAGCTCCTTGGAATTGGCCTGGCCCTGGTCATCTTGGCCTTGGCTATAGGGAGTTCAGGACAGGTTGGATTAGGGCAGGCCCAAGAGGCCCCCTGCACGGTGACGCTGGCTCCAGGCCAATCGATCCAGAAGGCGATCGATAGTGTGCCTGATGGGGCAGTGATCTGCCTGGAGCCTGGGGAATGGAAGGAGAATCTGGTCATCAAAAAGGGCCTCACCCTGAAGGGCGCCGGTCGAGATAGATCGATCATCAAGGGCAAGTATGAAGGCAAGCCCAAGCCGGTGATCCGGATAGTGAGCCACCATGGGATCGAGGTGACCATCGAGGGCCTAACCTTTGCAGAGGCCATGTCCAGGGTAACCCAGAGAGAGGCTGGGATCCAGATAGGTGGCAAGGCAATCATGATCATCTGGGACTCAGAGATCTCAAGGAATGAGATTGGCATCGAGATGAGGGACTCCTCCCAGGCCACCATCTCAGGCTCACAGATCGCAGGGAATGGCTGGGGCATCTTGATGAGGGGCTCCTCCCGAGCCACGATCTCCGGCTCCACTATCTCAGTGAATCGCGATGTTGGCATCGTGATATGGGATTCCCCCCGGGCTGAGATCTCTGACTCACAGATCCCAGGAAATGACTGGGGCATCGTGATAGGGGATTCCTCCCAAGCTGAAATCTCGGACTCTACGGTCTCAGAGAATGGAGGTGGCATCTCGATGTGGAAATCCTCCCAGGTCACGATCTCGGACTCAGAGATCTCAGGAAATGGCGAGGAGGGCATCTGGATGTGGGAATCCTCCCAGGCCACCATCTCGGACTCAGAGATCTCAGGAAATGGTGATGGCATCTGGATGAGGGACTCCTCCCAGGCCACCATCTCGGACTCAGAGATCTCAGGAAATGGTGATGGCATCGTGATGTGGGACTCCTCCCAGGCCGAGATCCTCGGGAGCCGCTTCCTCAATAACCGGTATTGTGGCATCGAGGTTGAGACCGAAGAGGCCAGCGTCCGAGGCGGCCCGAATGAGATGAAGGGCAACGGCGCAGACCTCTGCGGCTTTGCCCCCGTCTCCCTGCGCCAGCCTCTGGTCCCTCAAACCGAGAGAAAAGAGCTCTCCGTCCCCGGCGACTACTCCTCCCTCCAGGAGGCGATCGACGCCATCGCCCCTGGAGGGACGATCACCCTGGCCCCGGGGACTTACGAAGAAGGCCTGACCATCTGGAAGCCGCTCACCATCCGCGGGGCGGGGAAGGAAGAGACGGTGCTCAAGCCCCTCCCCAATCCCACCCGCGGATTGATCGTCTCTATCATCGCCGGAGCTAAAGGGGTAGCTCTTGAGGGTTTGACTATCACCGGAAGAGCAGGAGATGGCCTTCTCATCTACGGCGAGGCCTCTTTAAAGGGGCTCCAGATCTCGGGGAATGGCGATGGCATCAGGATGTGGGACTCATCCCGGGCCACCATCTCTGATTCAGAGATCTCAGGAAATGGCGTGGATGGCATCGAGATGAAGAGCTCCCAGGCTGAGATCTTTAGCTCCACAATCTCAGGGAACGACAATGGCATCTTCGAGATGTTGGGCTCCCAGATCACCATCTCCGACTCAGAGATCTCAGGGAATGACCGGTATGGCATCTGGATGTGGGGCTCCTCCCAGGCCGAGATCTCTGACTCACAGATCTCAGGGAATGGCGATGATGGCATCTGGATGTATAACTCCTCCCAGGCCACGATCTCCAGCTCCACTATCTCAGGGAATCGCAAGAATGGCATCAGGATAGAGGACTCTTCCCAGGCCACGATCCGCGGCAATAAGATCTTCGAGAACAAAGGCTACGGCGTGGTGCTCTCTCAGAGGCCTTGCTTCGATACCGATGATAAGTTCAAGGGCAAAGTTGAGGGCAGCGGGAACGAGATCCATGATAACGGCAAGGGGGATGTCTGCCCGGAAGAGCTGGAGTTCCTCAAGACCGAGGAAGGGGGCTGCTACGGGGCTAAGTGTTAAAGGAGGTCGATGGTCTGCCCTTCGGGCTCTGGCTAATCGGGCACACCTCCAGGAAGGGAAGATCTTAAGGGCTATGTGGTCGAGCAGGCTCTCAGGTGAGCGTGAGCGCCCACCATCCCAGCAGGGCGAAGACCGCGGCGGCGATCCAGAACCTAACGGTAATCTTCGGCTCGGGCCACTCCCGGTTCGCCAATAAGAACTTATAATCGACTCCCTCGGCATGTTCAAAGTGATGATGCAAGGGACTCACCTTGAAGATCCGCACTCCAAAGAGCCGAAAGCTCGCCACCTGGAGGATCACCGAGAGCGCTTCGACTACTAAGACCCCGCCGAGCAGCGGCAGGACGAGCGCCGTCCCCGAGAGCAAGGCCAGCATGGCGATAAATCCGCCGAGGGCCAGCGAGCCGGTATCGCCGAGGAAGACCTGGGCGGGATAGGAGTTGAACCAGAGGAAGCCGAGCAGGGCGCCACCGAGGATGATGATCATCCGCAAAAGCCCAGGCTCCCCCCGCAAAAGCCAGAGGAAGGGGAGAAGCATAATTAAAGTGACGCCCGCGGCCAGCCCATCGAGCCCATCGGTCAGGTTCATTGCGTTGGTCGTCCCGAGCAGGACAAAGACCACCAACAGCGCATAGGGCAATAGCGGGAGCTCAAGCCAGCCATCGGCGAAGGGGATCTTCATCGTCGCAGGGACATGGGCCAGCCGCAGTCCCCACCACAGGGCAAGGCTGAGGCCCAGTTGCAGCAGGAGCTTATCGCGGATGGGCAGCCCCAGCGATCTTCTTCTCATCAACCCGATCAAGTCATCGGCCAGGCCGATCCCGCCGAAGCCGAGCGTCGCGCCCAAGAGTAAGATCGCCCGCGATGAGAGTTGTCCCTCCCCAAGCCAAGTCGAAAGCACGATCGAGACGAAGGTGATCAAGATTACACTCCCGCCCATCGTCGGCGTCCCCGCCTTCTCGGCGTGGATCTGGGGGCCATAATCGCGGATCCGCTGCCCGAGTCCCCAGCGCCGCGCCGCGCGGATGAAGGCCCAGGCTCCCAGCAGGGAGACTAGAAAGGAGATCAACCCCAGCTTGACATAATCCATCTGTGACCTAGATTACACTAAAGAAGCCACCCCGCCGCTCCCGGTTGTCCGCTCCTAGAGGGAAGAGTTAGAATCGGCCGATGATCAGAGTGGGGATCGGGATCGACTTTCATCGCTTCGCCCCTCACCGAAAGCTCATCTTGGGCGGGGTGGAGATCGCTTATCAGCTGGGCCTCGTGGGGCACTCCGATGCCGATGTCCTGACGCACGCGATCTGCGATGCCCTGCTCGGCGCGGCGGGGCTCGGTGACATCGGGAGGCACTTCCCTGAGGGCGATCCTCAATACAAAGACATATCCAGCCTCGTCCTCCTCCAGCAGGTCCACGAGATGCTCCATCTGCAAGGCCTCCGGGTCAACAATGTCGATGCCACCATCATCGCCCAGGAGCCGCAGCTTGCGCCCTATATCCCGAAGATGATCGTCCGGCTTGCCGAAGCTCTGCAGGTGGATGAAGACCAGATCAACATCAAGGCGACGACGCCGGAGGGGCTCGGTCCTCTCGGCAGGGGCGAGGGGCTTGGCGCCTGGGCCGTGGCGACGCTAGTGGCCGCGGATTAGCTTGAGGATATCGTTATAGGTGATGAGGAGCATCAGCCCCATGAGGATGATGAACCCGATGTAGTGGACCCAACCCTCGCGCTCGGGGGGGATCGGCTTTCCCCGGACCAGCTCATAGAGGATGAAGGCTGCGCGGGAGCCGTCGAGGGCTGGGAAGGGGATCAGATTAAAGAAGCCGATCAATAGATTCAACAGGGCGACCAGGGTGAGGAAGGGGAGCAACCCCTGGGCAAAGTATTTCCCAACAATCGAGGCAATCCCCACTGGCCCGGTGAGGGCCTTTCCCGCGGGGATCTTGCCGGTGAAGATCGCCTTGAAACCGAGATATTGCGCGACGACGACCTCCTTCATCCAGATGGCGCCGATGGCGATGTTCGTCGGGAAGGGGACGCGATGGGTGGCTTTGCTCCCCATAAAGTAGACCCCGATGATGTATCTGCCCCCCTCGATCTTCGGCTGGATGGAGAAGTGGAGGATCTGTTTGCCGCGCTGGACTTCAAGGGTAACGGGTAGCCCCGCCTCGCCCTGCCGCTGGACAGCCTGCTGAAGCTGGGTGATGAAGTAGAGTGAGCGGCCCTCGACCTCGACGATCCGATCACCCGGCTTCAGGAACTGCGCTGCCGGCCCCCCCTCGCTGGCCTGATAGACCTCCAGATAGGGGATGCCAATCAGGCCAACGACTAAGATCATAATTATAAAAGCGGCAATGATATTGTTCACCGGCCCGGCGAGGACCATCGCCATCCGCGCAAGCGGGGGCCTGTTGGGGAAGAGCCTCTCTCGGGGGACCTGGGCGTCCTCCTCCTCCGCGGTCTCATCTCCAGCGACCCGCACGTAGCCGCCGAAGGGAAAGAGCCGCAGGGAATACTGGGTCTCCTTGATCCGGAAGCGGACGAGCGGTGGGCCAAAGCCGATCGCCAGCTCGTGGACCCACATCCCGGTGAGCTTGGCCATGGTGAAGTGGCCGCCCTCATGGACTAAAACGATGAAGCCGATGGTGATGAGGAAGGCCACCACAGTGATGAGGATGCTCATTTAAGCCTCCGTGCCCTGATCAAAAGAGCCCGCTTCGTCTTATCGGTCACCTTATAGTCCTCACTCAACCTGAGTCCCACGACCCAGACGATCCCCTGCTGATCGCAGAGCAATGGGGCCCGAGCACGCTCCTCTTGAGGGACTCTACTATCGACAAACAGATCTTGGATCTTCTTCGTCCCCGCCATCCCCAGGGGGCGGAGGCGGTCGCCCGGCCGCCAATTCCTGATGAGAAACGGCTCCTTTATTCTATCGCGGTCGATCAGCTCCCGCAAGGGATCCTCAACAAAGCCCCTCGCGGGCTCAACCTCCTTTAGGATGAAAAGCCAGCCGATCTTATCGAGAAGATTTTCGCCGAGGTGGAGCGGGAATTCAAAGGGCTCCGGTTCAGCCTCTCCTTGCATCGGGGTGATTGAAAGCCTCTCCCCGAGGCGGCGAAAGCGGAGTTGCCCTGGAAGGTGGAGTTCGGCCCGGGGGGCCTCTCCCTCGGCCAGTTCCAGCATCTTCTGGAGGTGGATGAATTCAATGTCCTTTAAGGTCCCGCGGGCGCGGCGGACCGCCTCGCGGAGGATGAAGCCTTTAACAATCGGCTCCTCCTTCAGGAGACCCTGGCGATCTAGGACCAGTCTCTCATCGTCCTCATGGAGGATCAGCTCCTCCAGCCGCTTAAGGGCGATCTGCTCCAGATAGTCGGCAGCCTCGCCGAGCATCCGGGCCGTCCGGGCGAGCCGCGCGACGACATGGGGGCGGTAATCCTCCAGCAATGGCAGAAGCTCCAGCCGGACGCGGTTTCTCAGGTATTTGCGCTCCAGGTTGGTCCGGTCTTGACGATATTCCAGGCGGTGTTCCCGAGCGAAGGCCTCGATCTCGGCGCGGGAGCAATCGATCAGCGGGCGGATGAACCGCCCGCGGACGGGAGCCATTCCCCGCAGGCCTGCCAGCCCCGCGCCACGGATCAGGTTAATTAAGAGGGTCTCGACCAGATCGTCCTGCTGGTGGCCGAGGGCGATCCTCTCCGCCCCCACCTTGACCGCGGTCTCCTCCAGGAAGCGGTAGCGGACCTCCCGCGCTGCCTCCTCCAGCGAGAGCCTCTTCTCTGTGGCATACCAAGGGACATCACGGGCCTCCAAGATCAGTGGGATTCCCAGTTTTTCAGCTTCTGCAGCGACGAACGCCGCATCGGCCCGAGACTCCGCGCCGCGGATCCCATGGTCGAGGTGGGCGACGATGAGATCTATCTTTAAATCCTCCCCTAATTCATAGAGCAGGTGCAACAGGACGATGGAATCGACCCCGCCGGAGACGGCAACCAGGACCCGCTCCCCCGGCTGGAGCATCCGATAGCGCGCGATCGTCCGCCGAACCTTCGCCAGCATCTCATCTTGATTATGCCACCGAATTGCCGGGACCTTCAACGGAAGGGATTTCCGCTGGAGGCGCAATCCTGTTAGAATCAGCAGGAGATGTCATGGCACAACTATTTAGGCTGGGCCCTGGGAGCAGTTCTCTTCCTTGCCTCCGGCGGGTTCATCCTCACCGCGCTCTTTGAGCGGGAGTGGCGCGCGGCCACAGTCGCTGCCATCCTGTCCCTTCCGGCCTGCGGCGGCTGGTTCTCCATCTTGGTCTGGCTCCCGGCCTACCGCCCCCAGATCGTCCTCGGGACGCTGGTCCTCTCCGTGATCTCCATTACATTGCTGCTCCTGCCGCTGGGCAAGCAA
>Ga0114934_10003015_pt1 | contig 10594 bp, 12 predicted proteins | sample 4SBtaG_2_FD_99695 | JGI IMG/M metagenome (GOLD analysis project Ga0114934, IMG submission 99695) | Deep subsurface microbial communities from Kolumbo volcano to uncover new lineages of life (NeLLi) - 4SBTROV10_white metaG | ecosystem: Environmental > Aquatic > Marine > Volcanic ...
GGGGAGATGCAATTCTTTCAGACATTCTGTCAAGGAGGTTTTCAGCTCATTTGATAACATGGCAGCACCTCCTGTTTTCCGTTCAGAAGGGCATCGTAGGCGCCCAGGTCAACCTCTGCAATGGCGATTTGAGTAGGAGAAGGGATATGCTCCAAAGAGTCAATGATCATTTCTACGGCACCAGTGTTGATGGGTTGTTCCTTCTCGAACAGGGTTCTGAGAGCATAGTCCACAGCGGCCTCATTCCGCTTGGCCGCCAGATGTAAAATCCCCATGTGACCAGGGATTTAATTCTACCCCGTTATCAGGGAAGTGAAAGTACCCCACCAGCAAGGATCAGTATTACCCCACCCATATAATTCCGGGTTTTGTGTTTGTGAAAAATCCTTATTCTTCATCTCATTCCCTTTATATTTGTGTAATTCCGCTATTCTAATGCCATTTTCTCACAAAAGGAGAAAGTGGCCATGTCTAACGTGCTTTGCTGTCATTGTGGTGAGCTATTTCCCTCCAGCCCAAGACATAAAAATCAACGGTTTTGCAGAAAACCAGCGTGTCAAAGAGCCAGGAAAGCGGTCTGGCAACGTCACAAAATACAGACAGATCCGGATTACCGGTTCAACCAGAAACTGAGCCAGAAGGAATGGACCAAAAATCATCCCGGTTACTGGAAAGAATACCGCAAACAGCATCCCGATAAAGTGGAACGAAACCGTATCCTTCAATCCATCCGCAACCGCAGGGCCAGATCATCCTCATCGAACAAAAAGATGGTTCCACTTTTGATTGCAAAGATGGACGCGTCAAAACCGGAGGCTCTAAAGATACTTGGCCAGTTCTGGATAGTCCCTGTGATTGCAAAGATGGACGCGTTAAAAGTAAATATCCTCAAGATTCCAATCCATTACCCTTGATTGCAAAGAAGGACTCGTTAGGGATTCCTATCCATATCTGATAATCAGGCCGTAAACCCTCCACACAGATGGCGGGTAAACCCCAGAACAAAGGAGGCGGCCATGATTACAAAAAAGATCTTAAACAAAGAACGTGTCAGACGCATTCATGGGGGATTCAGCTTTATCCCTCACAGATTCCTCACTGACGGCTTCCTGACATCTCTCAACCAAAAAGAACTCCTGCTGTACTTCTTCCTCGTCCTGGTATCAGATCGCCATGGCATGTCATTTTATGCCTATGACTCCATCTGTTCCCTTTTGCAATTGACCCTCGATGATTACCTGAAAGCCAGAGATGGCCTTGTCAAAAAAGACCTCATTGCCTTTGATGGAACCCTCTTTCAGGTCCTCGCACTACCCCCTGAACCCATATCCGGCGATACGGTAAATCAGGACCCGGCAATCATTGCACAAGTTATCAGACAATCCCTGCAGGAGGCCTCTCATGCTTGATAAACGAACCCTCTTCGAGATCCATCGCCTTCATAATGAAGGTTGGTCTAAACGCAAGATCGCCCGAGAACTCAGAGTGGCAAGAAAAACCATAAAAAAATACCTGGAAAACCCCGAACAATCCGTCACCGGAAACAGACAACGCGTCTCCAAACTGGAGCCTTATCGTGAACTTATCGATCAACTTCTTCAAAAGGACCCCTCTGTAAATGCCCCGGTAATCTTGCAGAGGATTACTGCGCAAGGATTTGATGGAGAGATCACCATCCTGAGAAACTATCTCCGGGGAAAAAGAGGCCCACAAAAGAAACGCCAGGCCTTCATCCGTTTCGAATCACCTCCGGGAGATCAAATGCAAATAGACTGGGGCCATTTTGGATCCTTGACCTATGGCAATACCAACCGGAAGCTTTATGCCCTGGTAATCACAGAATCCTATAGCAGGATGCTCTTCGTCTACTTTTCTCACAGTCAAAAACAGGCCTCTCTCCACCAGGGCCTCCTGGAGGCGTTTATTTTCTTTGCGGGAACACCTGGAAATCTCCTCGTCGATAATATGCTCACCGCTGTTGTTGAACGGCAAGGTTCCCTTATCCGGTTTAATGAATCTTTCCTCGATTTCTTGAGGCCCTTCAAGATTGTTCCCAAGGCCTGCAATGTACGGGCACCCTATGAAAAGGGAAAAGTCGAAAGGTCAATCCAATACATACGCCGGAACTTTTGGCCTTTGCGGTCCTTTGAAGATATCTCCGATGTTCAAAGACAGGTGAAACAATGGCTCAACAGGGTAGCCAATGTCAGGGTTCATCAGACCACTGGTGAACGCCCTATAGAGCGTTTCAAAAAAGTCCATCTGAACCCATTACCAACGTTTCTCCCTGATTCGAGAGAGACCCTCACCCTCCTTGTCCATAAAGATTTTGCCGTAAGATTCGATGGAAATGCCTATACCACGCCTCCGTGGACCATAGGCAAAAATCTCACCCTCAAGGCAGATCAGGACACCATCACGCTCTATCACCGCCAAAAGGTCATTGCTTCGCATCCCCGCTGTTGGGACCGTAAACGCCGTATCGAGAACCCCTCTCATCAGGAGCAGGTGAGAAAGATCCAAAAAAGGCTCTGGTTTGATAGGGATGTCGCCCTCTTTGCCGCACTGGGATCAGAGGCGAGAGAATATCTCCAGGCCCTCCCTCAAACACGACGGTCCATCAAGAAGGATGTTTTAAGGCTTCTGGCATTAAAGGACCAGTATGGGCCTGGGTCTCTTATCTATGCCTTGAAAAAGGCCATTCAATATAAGGCCTATGGAGCTGAGTATATCCAGAACATCCTTTACCAGGAAATGACTCCACAGAAAAACCATCCCCCGGTAAAACTAAAGGATGACGCCCTGAATAGTATCAGGCTCAGTGAATCATCGCTGGTCGATTATGACGCATTTATCCTCAAAAGGAGGTCAGAAAAATGATTGATTCCGTCGTTGAAAAATCAAAGCTCCTCAGACTCAGAGCCTTCGCAGAAAATCTGGAGCAGGTCATTCAACAGGCTTCTCAGAAAAACTGGGCCACTCTCAAGATTATTGGCCATCTACTTGACCTTGAGTTGGAGGCACGGACAAGGAATAGTATTGCTCTGCGTTTCAAGCAATCAAAGCTTTCGGAAAAGCTCACGATTGATCAGTTTGACTTCAACTTCCATAGCTCCCGAAAAAAACAGAAAAGCAGAATCCTCGACCTCATGGCTGTGGATTTTATCAGCCAGAAAAAGGATATCATCCTCATCGGCAATCCCGGTGTGGGAAAGAGCTTCCTGGCCAAGTCTATCGCTTATGCTGCAACACAGGCCAACATCAAGACCCTCTTTACCACCACCATGGACCTCATCAATCATCTCATTGCAGCTGATGCCGATCACTCGCTTCTAAAAAAGCTCCACTATTATCAATCTCCAGACCTCCTTGTTTGTGACGAGATAGGATATCTTCCGCTGGGCACACAGGGTTCAAATCTCTTCTTCCAGGTCATCAGTCAAAGGCATGAGAAAAAGTCTACCATCATCACGACTAATCTTCCCTTTGCCGACTGGGGAAAAATCTTTGACAGCACCACTGTTGCCACAGCGATTGCCGACCGTCTCGTGTACAACTCCGAGGTCTTTATACTGGAGGGGCCAAGTTATAGAAAAAAGAATAAAACAGCCTGATCAAACAACAAAATAAAAAGCCACGGTACTCCCGACGCCTGGGACGGTGTTCTAACCACTTCTATTGTATCCAGGTCAGATCGGAATGGATAACTCTGCACACCCTCTCAACTGGCCCCCTTTTTTCCCCTGTTTTTGGCTCCCTTCTAAATCCCTGGTCACAGGCAGACGGCCTTAAAGAAAAGGGAGATCCTTTCCTTTCCGGTATACAAGGGCCTGGCACGAAGCGATCAGCTGGTTTTCATGATCATGGACTTTGATGTCGTAATTGGCGGTCTTTCGGGTCCTGCTGAATTCTCTTGCCTCGGCTGTAAGTCTGCTTCCAGGGGAAGGCGCTGCCAGGTAGGTTACCGTCATGTTCAAGGCCACTGCCATGGTTCCGTGGGAATTACTGGCTGTCTCGAAGGCTTCATCGATGAGGGCAAAAAGGGCCCCGCCATGGGCCATGCCGAAGATATTTTCCATGTCCGACGTAAAGGTCATTTCTACCTTTGAATAGCCTTCTTCCAATTCGACGAGTGTTAACCCGGATTTTCGGGCAAACGGTTCTTTTGCCACACGGCTGAAAATGGCCTTTCGCACCTTCTCATCCATCGCTACCTTTTTCACCTCCATGAAATATCTATCCTGTGCGTAAAGGGGCCGATAAAATTCTTCAGTATACGCATTTCATACACATTGGTTCAATAAGGTACCAAATCAGTGGCTCAAATGGAAGATTTTGAGCCTTTCGTTACGATTACACAGGTAATATTCGAGACGGCTTTTTTTGCTTTTTATCTTATCGTAGGCCTCATTGATTTCCTTGAATTCTTCAGGACACTTTTTGGGAGGATACTGCCATATACGCAGTAAATAAGCATCTGCAATCGCGGAATCATCCGCGTCAATTGATATCCCAAGAACCTCGTAAGGATTCATGATATAATTCCCCTCTCAAAACCTGCCCTGGCCATGTATCCCCTGGCAGAAAAGAGAAACCATGCCCCAAAGCCAACAAGAAAAAGCCCGCAGATCCGGATCATAATCTGATAGCTTCTATCCTTGAGGAGCTTCTTGCCCCGGCTTATTCCAAGAGAAATAAGAGCATACCAGGCATAATCGGCAGCAATGTGACCTGCAAGAAAGATGGCAACTCCCGGGAAACCAAACTTCATGGCAGCTACCAGGTATCCAAGGCCTATGGTCACCCACCAGAGGATCCAGTAGGGATTGGAAAGGCTCGCAAGGATGCCGATCAAGATGGGGTGGGGAGTTGCCCTTGACGGATTCGAACCATTTTCTTCCTTCAAGGAAAGGCCGCCAGCACTCCGTACCATATTAACTCCCATCCAGAGCAGCATCCCGCCACCCACAAGGGCGATGATGCCCATAACCAGGGGAGCCTTGAGAAAAGGGGCCAATCCCAGGACAATGGCGATCACCAACAAGGACTCCAAGAGGGCATGTCCCGTGATAAGGAGCGGCCCGGCCTTGAATCCTGTCCGGGCCGATTCTGAAACGGTTACGGTCAAGAGAGGCCCCGGCATCAGGGCGCCGGAAAGGGCCAATGCAAAAGATCCTCCAAATATGGCGGTCAGTTCAAGCAAAACTATCCCTCAGCTTTGGTGTTTTCTGGAGTTTGTTTTTCAACCAGTGCCTTGATATTGCTCGCAAGCTTTTCAGGAGAAATAACCGTCATTACTTCGTCATGGCCTTTTTCAAAATAGTTCACATCACTGACCCCAAGGGGTGGGATGCTCATCCTTGGAATGATCCTGGCCTGGGTCCAGAAATGGCCGGCGTTGTCTATATTGGCAAGGAGGGTCATGTTGAGACTGTCAAAGTGCATCTGGTGAAAGCATGAAAGGATACTGCTAAGCGCCTCGCAAAAAGATTTCCATCCCTTTTCTCCCACCTCATCCAGAGTGCGAACCTTTTCGAATAGGACGAGCACCTCTCCAAGCATTCCCTGCGGACAGTAGGTTGCAAGGAAGACGATGTTCTCGGAGCGAAAGATGAATCTGGCTTTGTCCTCTTCCTCAAAGGACACCAGATCAGCCCAGTAATTCTTTTCCTGCGTCATGTGATATTCGAGACTTTCTGCAACGATCCTTTTGTGAAACCTGGTCGGTTTGCTGTCCACCACGATCTGAAAATGGGGATGGATGATCCCCCCACCAGCAGGAGGCATATAATTCCAATTGATAGAGGCATAAGCAACCTTGTCATCGAACTGTCGGATCTGATTAAAATAGGAAATAGCGGCTTGAAATCCCTCATAAAGGATGCCAGGTGTAAATTCATCTAAGGGAAGGAAATGGTCCTCGGAGAGAATGACCACTGCATTGTAACGGCTGTAAGGGAAGGCGTTGGGCACAACCGTTGCCCGGCCCTTCCGTATTCGCCCGCCGGGTACCACCGAATTCGGAAATTTAGGCGTCGATGTCTCCAGCTTTCCAGGGCAAAAAGGACACCATTCCTTGGATTTTGAAATGGAAGATTGATCCATCAATGCTTCAGGCAAACGCCAGCGATGAGCCAGAACTCGGGCTTTTGATCCCGTAAAATGATCTTTTCCTGGAATTCATTCGCAGGATCCAGGAATTTTGCTTCATGGATTTCCTTCTTGAATAAAATCTCCATATTTCAAAACCTTTCCCGCACATTTGCAACCATCTCCTTGCACATAAACAGTCAACTCCGCTTCAGTTGGGTCCGTTAAGATTGCCTCCGGTTCCGACCATTTTTTCGCCCTGCTCTGGAGGGGTGTTGAATGGCTTGTCTGGACGCTGCAATGGCCATGAAATTTCCTTATTGTTTGTTGTGGAGAGCTGGTTTTGGAAAGCGGGTGATTTTATCAGTCACAAAAGCACCTGGTTTTCAAATTCCAGGAAATCTCTGAAGTCTTTCATCGAATAATTCAGGAGTTTCTTGATCCCTGCGACGCTAGTCATCGGTTTGCGGGCAAATCCCCGCGCGATATTCATTGCTTAAATTATGATCCGTCTTGCTGTGTCCCGGACTAGTCGGCGCCCCCGCCCAATACCGCATAAAGGCTCACTTGGTTAGCGATTTTGGCCAGGTGGAGCGCGATAAGCCCCTGCTCGGCAGCATACAGGGACCGTTGTGCATCAAGGACCCCCAGGTAGCTGTCGATCCCATTGGTATAGCGGTTTACCGAAAGGCGGTACGTTTCAGCCAAGGCATTGACCAGAGACTTCTGCGCCTCTACCCGCCGGTCCACCGTGCCCTGCACTGCGAGCGAATCGGCTACTTCTCTGAAAGCCGTTTGGATGACCTTTTCATACTGCGTCAGGGCGATTTTCCTCACTGTTTTGCTGACTCGCAAGGCGGCCCAGGTGCGGGCGTCAAAAATCGGCATAGTTATTTGCGGTGCAAAACTCCATGTACCGTTGCCGGAACCGAAAAGACCTGAAAGCTCATCGCTTGCGGTTCCTAAAGAGGTGGTCAGGGAAATCCGTGGAAAAAAGGCGGCCCGTGCCGCACCGATAAAGGCATAGGCCGCTTTGAGCTGATGTTCCGCGGCCATAATATCCGGCCGCCGCAGGAGCACCTCGGACGACAGACCGGGAGAAATATCCTTGGGCGGGCTGACACTTGCCAGGTTGGGGGCCAACAGATTCCCCGGCACCGGCGAGCCGGCCAGGAGATTCAATGCGTTTTGATCCTGTGCCACCAGTTGCATAAAGCGGGCAACATCTCCCCGGGATGCATCCACCTGCGTTTGCGCCCGGCGTAGGTCCAATTCATTTGCAAGCCCGGTTTCGTATTGCCGCCGGATTAGATCGTAAACACCCCGCTGGGTTTCAAGAGTGGACTGGGCCAGTTTCAGATTTTCCCGGTCCGCTGCAAGGGCAAGATAAGCCCTGGCTACTTCGGAAACCAGCGAGATCTGTGCACTTCGCCGGGCCTCTTCCGTGGCCAGGTACTCCTGCAGCGCCTGTTCTTTGAGGCTGCGGATGCGACCGAAAAAGTCGATCTCCCAAGAAGCGACACCCAGATTGATACTGTATTGTTTCGTTGTCCTGGATTCTCCGGGGCGCGTAAGATCCGAGGCGCTGTGCCGTTTTGTTCCACTTCCCAGAGCACCGACTGACGGAAAGAGTTCTGCCCGCTGAACACCATAGAGGGCACGCGCCCGCTCCACATTCACGGCGGCAAGTCGAAGATCCCGGTTGTTGTTCAAGGACATTTCAATGAGCTTTTGCAGTCGTGCATCGGTGAAAAATTCCCGCCACTTCAGCACCGGGACGGTAGCCTCTCCGGGCGCCGCCCGAACGGTCTTGTAGGCCGCCCCCTGTGGCCATTCAACCGGGATCGGCGCTTTGGGCTGTGTGTATTTCGGGGCCAGAGAGCAACCGCCCAGGAAAATAATTATTCCGAACACCAAAAATAACGGCTGTTTATTCATATCATTGATCCCCTGCTGGATTTTTGTCAACGTACTTCATCGTTACGCTCTTCCTCCGTTTACCAAGTGCCCTGTAAATCACCACATAAAAGAGCGGCGCGAACAAAGGCGCCAGGAAGGTAGAGGCAACCATGCCTCCCAGCACCCCGGTGCCGATGGCATTTTCCGCCCCGGCCCCGGCCCCGCTCGCAAGGGCAAGCGGCAAAACGCCAAACCCGAAGGCCAAGGAGGTCATCACAATGGGGCGCAGCCTTAACTTGGCCGCTTCCAGCGTTGAATCGATCAACCCCATTCCTTGGTCTACCCTGGCCCTGGCGAACTGGACGATCAGGATGGCGTTTTTGGTCGTCAACCCCAGGATGGTCAGCAGCCCGATCTGGAAATAGACATCATTGGGCATTCCCCGCATGGAAGAGGCAATAATCCCGCCGATGACTCCAAGAGGCAGACACAAGAGGATCGCGATGGGGATAGGCCAGCTCTCATACAGGGCCGCCAGTACCAGGAAGATCACAAAAATGGAAAAGGCATAGAGAAGCGGCGCCTGACTGCTTGCCATCCGCTGCTGGTAGGAAAGCCCGGTCCAGTCATACCCGATCCCCTGGGGCAGCTTCGAGGCGATCTCCTCCATGGCCTGCATGGCCTCGCCGGAACTCCTTCCAGGCGCCGGCTCACCCCAGATGTTTATGGACGGAAAGCCATTGTAACGCTCCAGCTTGGGAGAACCATACGTCCAGTGTCCGGACGCAAAGGACGAAAAGGGGACCATCTTTCCCGTGTTATTGCGCACATAGAGTTTTTTCAGGTCGTTGGGCAGCATGCGATAGGGGGCGTCCGCCTGCACAAAGACCCGTTTCACTCGTCCGGCCTGGATAAAATTGTTGACATAAGCGCTTCCGAAGGCCGCGGAGATGGTGCTGTGGATAGCAGAAATGGGAACCCCCAGGGCGCCGGCTTTTTCCCAATCCACGTCAATGTGGTATTCGGGCACATCTTCCATGCCGTTCGGTCGAACCCTGACCAATCGAGGATCCTGCATGGCCATCCCCAAAAGCTGATTTCGTGCCGCCATGAGTTTTTCGTGTCCCAGCCCGCCCCGGTCCTGCAACTGGAAATCAAACCCCGTGGCGTTTCCCAGTTCGATAACCGCCGGCGGTGGAAATGCGAATACCATGGCCTCCTTTATCTGTGAAAAAACCCTCATGGCCCTGCCCGCCACGGCCCAGACCTTCCGGTCCGGCCGTTCGCGAAGCTTCCAGTCCTTGAGTTTGACAAATCCCAGGCCCACGTTCTGTCCCTCGCCGCCAAAGCTCATGCCTGAGACCGACATGAACGATTGTACCGCGTCTTTTTCATCCTCCTGAAAATAGTTTCTGATCTTGTCCATGACCTTCTCCGTCTGTTCCAGGGTGGAACCCGATGGAAGGATTGCCTGGACCAGCAGGATCCCCTGGTCTTCATCCGGGAGATAGGCGCCTGGCATCCTCTGAAACAAATACCCCATGGCCACTACTATCAGAATGAATATGAACAGATAGCGCAGTTTTCTTCCCAGAACGCGGTGGACAAGCCTTACATACAGGTCCCTGCCTCGAAAAAAGAAGCGGTCAAACCACCTGAAAAAGGGGCGCAGGAAAAAGACGGCATTGTCCGCCGGTTCATGCCCGGCCTGGACCGGCTTGAGGAGAGCCGCGCAGAGCACCGGGGTCAGAATCAGGGCCACCAGCACCGAAAGCAACATGGAGGCAGCGATGGTCACGGAAAACTGTCGGTAGATAACCCCGGTGGAGCCGGGGAAAAAGGCCATGGGGCCGAACACCGCAGCGAGCACCAGGCCGATGCCGATCAGGGCGCTGGTGATCTGGTCCATGGACTTGGCCGTGGCCTCCTTGGCCGGAAGCCCTTCCTCGCTCATGATCCGCTCCACGTTCTCCACCACCACAATGGCATCGTCCACGAGGAGGCCGATGGCCAGTACCATGGCGAACATGGTCAGCATGTTGATGGAGAACCCGAAAAGCCCCAGGACCCCGAAGGTCCCCAGGAGCACCACCGGCACGGCGATGGTCGGAATCAGGGTGGCCCGGAAGGTCCCCATGAAAAGATACATGATCACAAAGACCAGCAGGATCGCCTCAAAAAGGGTCTTGACCACCTCGTTGATGGCCACTCTGGTAAAGGGGGTGGTGTCGTAGGGATAAATCACCTTCATCCCGGGGGGAAAATACCGGCTCATCTCTTTCAGTTTCTTCTTGACGGCATTGGCCGTGTCCAGGGCATTGGCGCCCGCGGCCTGCCGGATGGCCATGGCTGCAGCAGGCTTGCCGTTGTACCTGCCCTCGATATCGTAGCGCTCGGTTCCCAGTTCCGTGCGCCCGATATCCCTGATCCGCACGATAGAACCATCCGGATTGGTCCGGATGGGGATGGCCCCAAATTCATCCGGGGTCTGGAGCAAGTGCTGGACAATGATGGAGGCGTTCAACCGCTGGCCCTCCTTTGCCGGTACCCCCCCGAACTGGCCGGCGGAGACCTCCACGTTGTAGGCCCCAAGGGCCATGATGAC
>Ga0114934_10003017_pt1 | contig 10584 bp, 10 predicted proteins | sample 4SBtaG_2_FD_99695 | JGI IMG/M metagenome (GOLD analysis project Ga0114934, IMG submission 99695) | Deep subsurface microbial communities from Kolumbo volcano to uncover new lineages of life (NeLLi) - 4SBTROV10_white metaG | ecosystem: Environmental > Aquatic > Marine > Volcanic ...
CCTGAAGATGATGTCCCTGTTTTAGTTTTTCGGATATACATGTATGTATTATTGGCATATTATACGGGGTATGTCAAGGAGTTAATTAATTTAATGGCACTACTACGTGCTTTCTAAAAATATTTCCTCGAAATTATTGACTTTTTTAATTTAAACAGCTAAAAAGGGACTTATTTTTGACTTCAAGTGTTAAATATGGGCTAAAGTAAAGAAAGCTAAGGGAAGATCCCTTTCTTTCAACCGTAGCCTGAAGAGGGCCTGCAACTTGAGCGGACCAACCAAAAGGAGGCATACTATGGCATCACGTGTAGCAAGAGTCACGGAAATTATTGCTGCTTCACCCAACAGCTTTGATGAGGCCATCAAGGTGGGATTCGAGCGGGCAACCAAGACCTTGAGAGGCATTACAGGACTGAAGGTCGTCGAGTTTAGCGTAGCGGTTGAAGACTCCAAGATATTGGAGTTCCGCGTGAGAATGGAAGTTATTTTCATTCTCGAAAGTTAAGATTTACTGCTCAGTAAGAAACCCACCTGAAGGGTTCACATTCTATCGGGGGGAAAGTCCCATATCATTAGGGCATCCCCGGTGATACCAGGACAAAAGGTACTTGTACTTTTGCCAAGAGAGGTGATGGTTTGTCTTTGAAACCCTTCCTGGGAAGGCAGCTATCAGGCCGACCCAGGCCTTGAAGTAACCATAGTACCTGATAATTCTTGCCGGCACAGATCCATAGTTCTTTTTAAAAAATAGGATAAGAGATCTTTGATACTCCACTCGTGCCTGGGGTTTGACCTGTCGTACAGAACTTCCTTGGTAATGAATGATTTTTGGCCCTGGCAAGAAAAAGATTTTCCAGTTCTGTCGTTTCAGCCGGAAACAGAGATCTGTCTCTTCAAGAAAAAAGAAATAATCTTCATCAAAAAATCCGACTGATGCTGCTGCGTCGACCCGTATCATCATGGATGCCCCGATAACCGAATCGACCTCAAGGGGTTGATCGATATGGTGGCGTTTCCCCGGATATTTTTTAGGGAAAAGCACCTGAAGAATTGATTTGTTAGTAAGTTCGGTTAAAAGCGTCGGAAAGGAGACAATCGAATTCTGCAAGCGTCCGTCAGGGTAAATCAACTGGCCACCAGCCAGCCCTACCCGGGGGTGATCATCCATGAATCGTAGAAATAGCGGGACTGTTTCCCGTGGCAGGATCGTATCGCTGTTCAGAAGCAAGGCATATCTTGTTTTTACTTGCCTCAACGCAAGGTTGTTAGCCCTTCCAAACCCCATATTCCTTTCATTGACCACCAGGTAAACCCATGGAAATTCATTCCTGATCATCTCGGGGGTATGGTCCTCCGATGCATTGTCAACCACTACAACCTTCCATAGGTGATTCGGATCCGCCTTATGGATAGACTCAAGACACAAACGTGTTATTTCTCTTGTATTCCACGTCACAATGACAATTGTCAACTCATCAGCCATGAGCCCTTTGCCCTTCAAATGCAAATATCCATATGTCTTCGTGCCTTGTTGATGATGTGTAGTGATACACCTCCCGATAGCCATACTTCCCAAGCAGGCTCATAAGGACAGGCACTTTCTCCATCTCGCGACGGGTTAAAACCACGTATACGATTTCATGCCTTCGTAAAGCGTCGACATCTTTTTCACCAATGACCGGCAGAGAAATTGTCCTGCACCCAGCATAATAGCCAACCCTTGACATAGAGGTCAGGATGGTGCAACCTGTATTTTTTGATTTCCTTTCTGAAATCCACATGCCCACAACCTTCCTGCCATACTTTCCCATCCGATAGGGTTTCGTCCCCTTGATGACGCTTATCCCTAAAACGGGTATGATTAAAATAGCCCCTACAATCTTAGGTGTGACATGCCTATTATTAAAAATCGAGGCGATCAGTTCGCAGGCATAAATAAAGCCAACAGCAGCCCATACAAACCAGAACATTGCGACAGGGCTGTAATGCCGCCGGCTAACGTATCCATATCCTGACAAGAGGACACCCAGCATCATCCAGTAAAGTGCAGAAAACACCAAGATAAAGGTATCAACCTTGTTCCAGGGGTAACGTTTGAAGCAAAAAAACCGGAATATGACCCACATACCGATGGGGATGAACATCCCGTTGAAAAATCCCACAAGGACACTCCCTAACGACCCGAGAAATACCAGGAACCAGCGCCACACAGGGGATCCTGGAGGCACCTTAGGTTCTTTTGGTTCCCCTAAAATCTGGCGGATCCTGTCTGCCTGTTCCCACTGCCATTTGCGACGATTTAAAAGAAATTCGGCACGTTTCTTGTCAACCCCCTTTGGTAACATCAACTTTTTAGGCACAGAAGGTTTTTGGAACTTCTTTTTACCTGACACATCATATATCAGCGTAGACACCCGTTTTTTCCGCGTTAAAAGCCACTGACCTGTGTTTCGATGTAGATATAGAATGTAAGGAGACCCTACCAACAAAACACCCACAGTCATTAGTAAGACGCCATACAATATCCCTTCGAGGCGGACACTTTTATAAAAAATTAAAAGACATAACACCCCGGCAATCCCCACGACCAGTCCTTCCGGGCGCGTCAGGTAGGCCAGCCCCGTAAATAAACCGGCAAAAAAATAGTATAGGGCCCTTCTTTTCCTTAAAACCATTGCTTTTACACAAAATGCAGCGGCCCATGCGACAAACAGGAGATAGAGGGGCTCAGTCAAGACATCGGCAGAGTACCGAATCAAATAAGGCGAAACACAAAAAAAAAGCATACCTAAAATCAAAACGAGCCTATTTTCAATTCGGTGATAGATGATTGCCAACGCGGGCAAAGTCAGGGCACTCGCAATGATAGAAAGTCCTACCGCCGAATGTTCAAATGAAAAACCGGACACCTTCTCGGCGACCGCTATCAAGAAAGGATAAAGAGGGTGATAGGGATGCGCCAGTGCCTTGAAATAATGACCTGCGACCCAGTATCTTGCAAGTTCAATGTAAATAACGCTATCTCTCGAGATAATGGCAGTATTAAACCAGGCAACCAAGCGGGTAATCAAAAGAAGTACCAGAGAACACAAAAGGAAATGCCGGGCAAGAAAGTTGCCCGCAGCCCTTTCCTCAGTATGCATTCTTGAATCCCCTTACAAGGGTGAGGAAAAGGATCTTGACATCAAACCACAAAGACCAGTTTTCGATATAATAGAGGTCGTATTCAATCCTCTTTTTCAAGGAAGTACGGCCGCGATATCCATTTATCTGCGCCCATCCCGTAATCCCCGTTTTGACCTTGTGACGCAACATATAACGAGGAATATCCTTCCTGAATTTATCGATAAACACCGGGCGCTCCGGTCGGGGTCCCACGAGACTCATTTCACCCTTAAGTACATTGTAAAACTGGGGAAGTTCATCCAGGTTCCAACGCCGCATGAACGCCCCGACACGTGTAGTCCTCGGATCGTCCTTTTGTGCCCAGATGGCACCCGTTTTCCCCTCCGCATCCACATACATGGAGCGAAATTTCAGGATCGTGAAACGCATCCCATCAAATCCCATCCTCTCCTGGCGGTAAAAAACCGGCCCTCTGGAGCCCAGTTTCACGGCCGCCGCCAAAAACAAAAGCAAAGGGGAAAGAAGGATCAGCATAAGTGATGACACAACGATATCCATGACCCGTTTACCAACACGACCCCATCCGTAAAGGGGAGATGTGCTAACATTGATAATAGGAATGCCATCCAGCTCCTCGATACTTGCATTGAGAATATAAAATCGCAGGAAATCCGGCACGATGTGGATATCTACCAGCTCCTCCTGTATCTTTCCGATGAGCGGCCTCAGATAGACCTGCTCGTCCATTGGAAGTGCAAATACGACATGTTTGATTTGATGGGCGCGAATAATCTCCGGCAAGGCCTCATAGGCCCCAAGAACGGGGATTCCTTCAATGGGAGACTCTTCATCCCCATTCTCCTTTATCAGAAAGCCTGCGACTTTAAGCCCCAACTCAGGCCTCCCCCGAAGACATGAAGCCACTTGCAGTCCCATGTCTCCCATTCCCACCACAAGCAGGGATTCCTTTGTCTGTTTTCCGTAATGCTTTACAATCTTCATCAAAAGGAAGCGATCCATATTCAAAAAAACGAGATTAAGGAAAACGAAATAAAACAATACGACACGCGAGTATTTATACTCCCTGAAAAAATAGGCGACTGCCACAAACAGCAAAAGATGAAGGAAAACGGCCTTAAGAATATTCAGGAAAGCCACCCTCCGACGATGGCCGAGAGATGTCTCACCCAACCTTGCATAATGAAAGACAGGCAACCATGTAACGTATATGGCTATCAGCAAAACGGCATAGTCAGTAAAGGGAGGGATCCCTTTTGTTACGGGGATGATAGGAAGATGAAACCTGAGCCAGAAGGCCGAGACCCAGGAAAGACTTAAGAAAAACAGATCGATCATAAACAATATACCGACCCATACCTCCTTACGTTTTCCTATCATCGATTCCTTACCCGCTCTGTTCTATCATATCCTCAATGAGTTCCATAAATTTCCCTGAAAAGATACCCTTGTCAAATCTCAAGGCATTTTCGCGTATTACAACCGGGTTAAAACTCCCCTGTATCTTTTCAAACTTCTCGACCGCCTCAGCGATTGCTGAAGGCGTCTGGCTTTCAAAAAACATACCTGTCCCGGGATTTGCTTTATCCTTGAAGGGAATGACAGATTCCAGTACTCCCCCCCTTCCGTAGGCAATCACGGGCCGCCCAGAGGCCTGTACCTCCACAGGAACCAACCCAAAATCCTCAACGCCGGGGAAAATAAGGGCCCTACACCTTGCATACAAATCAGGAAGATCATCTTCCGCAACCCATCCCAGGAATTCAACGTTTTTCCCTGCAATTGATTTTAGCCTTTTTTCCTCTTGACCGCTGCCAACAACAAGCAACCGGCGTCCAAGCTTGTTGAAAGCGATAATGGCCTGATCCATTTTTTTATACGGGGCAAAGGCAGAAACGAGAAGATAGTAGTCATCGACAGAATTGGACAGACGAAACCGATCGCAATCCACAGGGGGATAAATCACTAAGGCATCCCGGGAATAAAATGCCCTAATTCGCTTCATGACATACTCCGAAATCGCAAAAAAGCAGCTCACCCTTCCCGCTGAAGTAACATCCCACATCCTCAGATAATGTAGAACAAGGTCAATAGCCGAACCCCTAATCTTTCCCATACCCCCAAAATAATCAAACCTCCGATCCCAGATATACCGCATGGGCGTAAAACAATAGGAGACATGAAACGCCTCGGGATTTGGCACAATCCCCTTCGCCACACAATGACTCGTGCTGATAACAAGGTCGTACCCTTCAAGTTTGAATGCCTCTATAGCCAGAGGGAAAAGTGGAAGATAAGTGCGATAATGCTTTCTGGAAAACGGGAGCCCCTGCAGGAAAGATGTTTTGATGGTATGTGATTCAATAATAGGGCTGACGCTTCCCTTTAAGTAAAAAAGGGTATAGATATCCGCATCCGGGAACATGAGGCACAATTGTTCGAGGGCCCGTTCCCCTCCACGCATCCCCGTCAACCAATCATGGGCAAGTGCAACCTTCATACCTCTTTACCTGTTCTTAGATTCCCCATAGATTTATCATACCAAACTTCAGGTTAATCTTAAACCAACGGCCCGGAAAGGACTCGATGATAAAGGGAAAGGTGTTCATGAAGCGAATGTTCCCACCGAAATTTTCTTGCACGTAAAACACCTTTGGTCCCCCACGCACTTCTCGCTTCGCTATCTTGAAGAAGAAACGTAAGAGCGTCATAAAATGCTTTCCCATCTTGCGGCGGAACCAGGATTCCTCCGTCTCCAATAACCTCGGGAAGAGAGGCAACCCTGAAAGCCACAACAGGCGTCCCGCAAGCCATCGCTTCCAGGGGAGGGAACCCAAACCCTTCATAAAGAGAAGGAAACACAAATACCCGGGCATGTCGATAACAAACCTGTAAGGTCTCATTGTCAAGATCTCCCAAAAATCTTACGCGATTTTCAAATCCATGTTGAGAAGCAGCGCTATTGACAGCGCCTCCTTCATCTTCCTTATTGCCTGTAAGGCAGAGAAAAAACATGGGATACCTCTTGAAGACCTCCCGGCATATATCGAGCAACTGTAAAAGATTCTTATGGGGCTTATGATTTCCCACGTAAAAAAGATACGCCTCAGGAAGGCCGAGCATCTGTTTGATTCTTTCGTCTTCCCCGGTTGACTCAGGGGAAAAAGAAGCCTCAAGCCCGTGTAGAATAGGGAAGGTCTTCCCCGCGGCTTTAGGGAAAAAACGGATCAATTCCCTTCGGCTGAACTCCGAGGGGGTAATGATAGCCCTTGCATTTCTGACCGCATGCCCCATCTGTAAAGCAGCATAAATCCTGTAAAGCGGACCCTTGGGAAAAACGAGGTGGATAACATCGTGAACCGTCACAATCAGTGGCACCCCTGTAGAAAAGGGGATGACATAATGCGGTTCGTGGTAGAGATCAATATCCACCCGCTTTACCTTTCGGGCCAAGGAAACCTGCTCCCAAATACGGTAAAGCCCCGCCTTTTCGACATGGGGATAGAAACGCTCGGAATGCCTGTGAAACATCCGGGAACCGGGTTTGGCCCAGACATGGAGTTTTTCAACCTCTCCAGCACTCTCAAGTCCGGACACAAGGTTTCGGATATACCTCCCGATACCTCCGTCCCATTCCTTACGGACATCGATACCAATCCGCACAGGCCTATCCTACCTTTACGTAAACATTCAGGATTTTTCTCGCCGTTTTCTCCCATGAAAATTTTGCCGCCTGTAGGAACCCCTTTTCACGCATTTTCTCTCTAAGCGTTTTATTATAGACAAGTTCTAAAATCTTTTCAGCAATATCTTCCGGTTTGCTGGGATCCACATACAATGCAGCATCTCCCGCAACCTCAGGCATGGAAGATACGTTAGAGGTAATCACAGGGGTACCACATCTCATGGCTTCCAGAATAGGCAACCCAAACCCCTCATAAATGGAAGGAAAAATAAAGAAATCTGCACCGCTATACAATGCTGGAATGTCCTCTTCACGAACGTAACCCGTGAAGATGACATCATGAGCACATTTTGTTTCCCTCAAGGTATCGAAGATCCCCCTGTATAACCAGCCCTTCTTACCAACCACCACAAGCTGGAAATCCTGGCCTAATCTTTCCCATACCCGATCACAGGCGCGAAAAAGGTTAGTCAAATTCTTGCGTGGCTCAATATTGCCTACATGCAGAAAATATCGTTTATTTATTCCATACAGCTCTTTCAGCTTCTCAATCCGTGATTTGTCCTCGGTGGGTTTGAACATTTCAGAAGCTGCGATGGGAATGGCAAAAACCTTCTTTTCGTCAACATGAAACATTTTGATAATTTCATTCCGTATAAATTCTGAGTCTGTAATGATACCTCCCGCTCTACGGATCATGAGTTTGATAAGAAACCTCATATAAAAGGCATACTTCATTGGAATTGTATGTGGATGGTGAAAGGCAACCAGGTCATGTATAGTCGCAACGGACTGAAAGCCCTTATGAAAGGGGGGCGCCATAAAGGCCGGGCCATGAAAGATATCGATCGCATTGTTCCTTAATAACCTGGGAAGCAAAATGAATTCCCACGGATCCCCCATTACGTGGTTTTCACTTGAAAAAGGAACTGTATAAATTTCAAATTCCTTAAAATAATCTGGCAAGGCGGCCGCTTGTCTGGAGGTTACCATCAGGGCATAACGGTGTTTCTTATTGGCAGTCTTCAACCCTTGAATCAGGTGGGTTACATAACTGCCCACCCCCGACTGTCTTTTGTCCATGCTTCGGGCATCAATCATGATTTTCATGTACATTTATCTCCAGGATTGAAAGATATAACCAACAGACAGGAGATGTCAATGATCAGACAATAACTCCGACGATAAATCAGCTTCCCCATACGCTTGAAACCTTCTACGGAGGGTTAAATTAGATCATCGTTAATATTTTCACAATTTTTTCATATTTTTATAAAAAAACCCTATTTTCCCCTTGACAACTCCCAAAAAAAGTGGTTTATCTATCTTATGGTGGTGAAAGGTGGGGAAAAGTGGTAACTAAAATGGGGGAAAGTGATGTTCAGGGGAAGATACGAGAACAACGTCGACCCAAAAGGCCGAATTAGCATCCCCGTTCGTTTCCGTGAAATCCTGTTACAAAAATACGATGATCACCGGGTCTTTGTAACAAATTTCGATCGTTGCCTCCTCCTCTTTCCCTATTCTGAATGGATCGAACTGGAAAATAAAGCCAGCAAGATATCCATGTTCAACAAGGAGAGTCGCGCGTTCATCAGGTTCTTCTTCTCCAGTGCAGCCGAATGCCCACTGGACAACCAGGGCAGGATTCTCATTCCACAATCCCTTCGGAAATATGCCGAATTAGAAAAAGAGGTTATCCTCCTTGGTGCACTTAAAAAAATCGAAATCTGGGATAAAAGACGCTGGGATGAAGAAATGGAAAACCTTTCAAACAATATTGATGCCATCAGCGAAACCATCTCTCAATTGGGATTATAAATGAGTTTGTCTGTTAAACATCTTATCAACACAATCAACACTGGTAGGAAAAGGCTTTTTCAGTTTACGTTCAACCGATCCAAGCCCCGCAATCCTTTAGGCACCCAAAAATCCACGGAGGTTGGACCATTTGAATGACAGATCTTTCTTCACTCCATGTCCCGATTCTTGCGAAAGAAGTTATAAAACTCCTGGTGTGCCAACCCGGGGGAGTATATATCGATGCCACGCTCGGAGGAGGAGGACATGCAAAGATGATCCTGAACGCCTCAATGCCGGACAGTTTTCTTATAGGGATTGACCGCGACTATAGCGCCCTGAAAATCGCACGCGAGACGCTTAAAGACTTCGGCGAACGAGTAAAATTCATTCATGGAAACTTTAAGGAATTGAAACAAATATGCCATACCCATAATATCTCGGAAGTGACTGGAATTTTAATGGATTTAGGAATGTCGTCAGATCAATTAGAAGGAAACCATCGTGGGTTCAGTTTTAAATATCCGGATGATCCCCTCGATATGCGGATGGACGAAACAATTGGTCTTACCGCTTCAGATGTGCTGAACCAATTCGGTGAAAAAAGGTTGCTGGGCATCCTAACACAACTTGGAGAAGAGCGATGGGCCGCTTCCATTGCAAGAGAAATTGTCGCCACGAGAAAAATTGCCCCCTTCAGGCAGGTCAAGGACCTGGTCTCAGCAATAAAACGCGCCATTCCTTCAAAGGCACGTCATGGCAGGCTTCACATGGCAACCAGGACATTTCAGGCGCTGAGGATTTTTGTCAATCAGGAATTGGAGGCCTTAGCAGAAGGGCTACATGCAGGCCTTTCCCTTCTTTCCCCCAAAGGTAGAATGGTGGTCATCAGCTTTCATTCCCTGGAAGATAGGGTTGTAAAGCAAACCTTTTCTGAGGCCAAAAAAAACCCTGAAATCTATGGTTCGAAATCTTTTTCGGTCCTGACCAGACACCCAATCAGGCCCACAAGGGAAGAAGTTCGTAATAATCCGCGAGCGAGGAGTGCAAAACTCCGTGCTGTTGAAAGGAGTATCCCATGAAGGCATCAAACCCCACGTATTCGAACCGTGCAATCCAGTGGTCAAAAACAGGGACATTTAACCCAAAAATCCTCCAAGTACACAAAAACGATCCGACAAAGGCCATGATCTTGATCATGCTTGGCTTCACCCTTTTTCTTGTACTCCTGGTAAACGTATGGATACACATCGACTTTGTCCATGTGGGATACCGTATGGCTCAGCTCAAACACCAGGAAAAGATGCTAAAGATAGAAAACCGGAATCTCATTATCCAGCATGCCGCCCTGCTGTCTGATAATCAGCTCCAAGCCATAGCAAAAAAACGGTTTCACCTAAAACCCTTAACACCGGAACAAATTATTACGATAGATGAAAAAGATTAGTTCCAATAAGGCATATCAATTTCGCTTAATCATCGTCTTTATCATTGTAGAGACCCTCTTTGTAATTTGTATCGGAAGGGCCTTTCAGCTTCAGGTCCTTTCTGGGCCTGCCTTAAGAAAAATAGCTAAACGCCAGCACTACGGAACTATCAAACTTTCCCCCGACAGAGGGATTATTTTCGACAGGAATGGGAATCAACTGGCTGTAAGCACTACGATGCTCTCTCTATATGCCCACCCCAGCAAGATCTCATCAAAAAAGAAGGTCGCATCTCTGATTGCAAAAATCCTCAACTCACGCAGGCAATCCTTCTACAAACTCAGACGAAAAATCTATAAAAAACTCAACAGAAAATCCCCTTTTGTCTGGATTGCCCGGCAACAAAACCCAAAAAAAATTCGCAGAATCGAAAAATTCAAGATCAGGGGATTGGGAACGATCCCAGAGCCAAAGCGTTTCTATCCCTGCATTTCGCTGGCAGCCCAGTGCATAGGCTTCTGCAATATC
>Ga0114934_10003019_pt1 | contig 10579 bp, 10 predicted proteins | sample 4SBtaG_2_FD_99695 | JGI IMG/M metagenome (GOLD analysis project Ga0114934, IMG submission 99695) | Deep subsurface microbial communities from Kolumbo volcano to uncover new lineages of life (NeLLi) - 4SBTROV10_white metaG | ecosystem: Environmental > Aquatic > Marine > Volcanic ...
GGAACCGACACAGTGGATGAAGGTTATACTCTCGGGCCTCTTTTCACTTAGGATAAGCTCTCCCCCTGTAGGGCCGTTCTCACTAAGCAATCGCTCCAGTTGTGGCCCGGTGATCACTGTTGGAATCTTATCGTAGTTCAGCTCGGGTTTCCGTGTGGGATCAAAGAGGTTGTATCCGGTGGCTACGATAACCGCACCGATATCTACGGTATATTCTCTCGGCTGGCCTTCCAGTGAGATGGCTCCCTCCGGGCATACCGAGACGCATGCATCGCATGAATTTTCCGTGAAATGGAGGCAATTAATGGGATCGATAACTGCTGCCTGTGGTTCATGAGGCGGAGGCGGAAGGATAATCGCCTTCCTCGTCGTCAATCCCCATGTATCCTCATCAGGTACACCCACGGGGCATACCTCAAGGCACTTTCCGCAGCGTGTGCAGGCTGTTTCATCCACGTAACGGGGCGTCAGCTCGATTTTTGCCTGAAAATTCCCCACGAAACCCTCAAGATCCACCAGTTTCCCGGAGGTTAGAACCTCGATGTTATCGTGATTTCTCACCGTTTCCAGCAAAGGTGCCAAAAAATCCTCCGCCTTTGCCATATGCGGAAAGGTGTAGGTCCACTTTGCCACATGCCCCCCCAAAAAAGGCTCTCTTTCCAACAGGATAACCTTGAACCCGGAATCGGCCATATCCTTGGCGGCCGTCAACCCGGCGATCCCGCTTCCGATCACCAGGGCAGCGGGGATAACCGACGCCTCTTTCTCCTGCAGTGGTTCCTGTAGGTGGACGCGGGATACGGCTGCAGCCACGAGCTGCTTTGCCTTCTCCGTAGCAACTTCCCTGTCTTTATGGACCCACGAACATTGTTCACGAATGTTTGCCTCCTCAAAGTAATAGGCGTTGATACCCCCCTTTTCCATGACCTTCCGAAAGGTACCCTCGTGCATCCTGGGGGAACAGGCGGCAATCACTACACGGTTTAGGTTATGCTCGCCGATATCCTCTCTGACCATCTCCTGTCCCGGGTCTGAACACATATACTGATAATCCTTTGCCAGGACCACACCTGGAAGGGTCTTGGCATAATCCCTGACCGCAGCTACATCGACGACAGACGCAATGTTGATACCACAATGGCAGACATAAACGCCAATTCTCATCTATTGCCCCTCTCCCCTCTCCGTTGTAGCCAGTACAGACATGGCACGCGAGGCCGCCCCACTCGCCTGGATCACGGTGTCGGGAATGTCCTTGGGTCCCACGCAACAGCCAGCAAGGAAGACACCCGGGATACCTGTTTCCACGGGATCCAGGGGGGATGGACCGGTAAAAAACCTGTCCTCTTCAGTTTTGACACCAAGCCGTTTAATGACATCAAGCCCCTCACGCTGAACGAGGCCCGTCGCCAGAACCACCATATCAGTTTCTTCCTCGTAGGTTTCCCCCAGAAAGGTATCCTCTCCCCTCACGTAGAGTTTATCTCCTTTCTTGAATACCTCGGAAATAACACCGCGGCGGTAGATAATTCCCTCTTTTTGAACACGCTCATAAAACTCCTCATACCCCTTGCCAAAGGCCCGTATGTCGATATAAGTGACCGTTACCTTGGCATCCGGTAACTTGTCTTTTGCCATGTGGGCCTGCTTTGCCGTAAACATGCAACAGACACGGCTGCAGTAAAGGTTCCCAACGGTATGATCCCGTGATCCAACGCAATGGATGAAAAAAACCTTGCTCGGTTTTTTGCCATTGATGATAATTTCCCCCAGGGTGGGGCCGGAGGCACTGCACAGCCGCTCCACCTCCATGGCTGTCAAGACCTCCGGATACTTTCCATAGCCATATTCGGGTTTCAGGGTCGGATCAAACAGGTCATAACCCGTGGCAACTACAATCGCCCCCACATGTAACGTCATGGTTTTTTCCGTATCCTTAAAGTTGATGGCATCCGCTGCACAGGCCAGTTTGCAGGGGGGGCCCTTCTTGCATTTTCCCCGGCTCAGGGTAAGGCAGGTCTCCGGATCTATGGCATACTTCAGTGGTACCGCCTGGGGAAACGCGATATAGATGGCTCCACGTTTACCGATACCCAAGTCAAAGGCATTCTTTATCCTTCCTTTCATCACGCAGGCATTGGCACAATCGCCGCACCCTGTACAGGCTGACTCGTCTACATAACGGGGATGACGGATGATCTCAACAGTGAAATCGCCCGCCTCTCCTTCAATCTTTGTCACCTCGCTTAAGGTATAGAGCCTGATATTTGGATGTTGCCCCACACTGACCATCTTGGGGGTCAGGATACAGGATGAACAATCCAGGGTTGGGAAGACCTTGTCGGTCTGCGCCATGTGCCCCCCGATGGTGGGTTCCTTCTCAACAAGGTGGACGGTAAAACCGGCATCAGCCATATCCAGTGATGACTGAATACCCGCGATACCGCCACCTATGACAAGGACGTCCTTCACAGTTTCCCCCATTCATGAAACAACTTAAATATCCTTCCTTCATCCATTGCCTATTTGAACCGGCCCACGATACTGGATGCAATGGTATTTTTCTGTATCTCTCGGGTCCCCTCATAGATTTCCGTTATTTTGGCATCCCGGTAGAAACGCTCCACCTCATGTTCCATGATATACCCGTAACCGCCATGCATCTGGATTGCCTCGTCAGCCACCTCTACCGCCGTTCGAGCTGCAGTCATCTTTGCCATGGAGGTTAGTTTCGGATCAATTCTCCCCTGATCATAATTCCACGCCGATTTGTAAACGATCAATCTCGCCAACTCCACGCGTGTTGCCATATCTGCAATTTTGTGCTGGCTAACCTGAAAGGCAGCGATTTTCTTCCCAAACTGGGTCCGCTCTTTGATATAGGCGACAGTCCGATCCAGGGCCCCCTCGGCGATTCCAAGGGCCTGGGCTGCAATTTCTACCCGGCTTTCATCGAAGAATTCGAGGACCTGATAAAATCCCCTTCCCTCCTCACCTATCAAGCTATCCGCGGGTATCCTTACATTGTTCAGGTATATCTCCGCCGTCGAGGTCATCTTCAGCCCCATCTTGTCTTCGATCTCTACAGCCTCAAAGCCTTCGGTGTTCGCGGGTACGATAAAGGTGCTCTGTCCCCTGTAAGGGGGAGAAGCGTTTTCATCTGTCTGGCACAAGACCACAAGGAAATAAGCGATCCCTCCGTTTGTAATAAATGTCTTGGAACCGTTAATGACATACTCATCACCCTCGCGCACCACCTTTGTGTCCATGAAGGTGATGTCACTTCCATGGTCCGGTTCGGTATACCCCCCTCCAGAGATATAGTCGCCGGACGCCACCTTCGGGAGATACGTCTTCTTCTGCTCATCAGAACCAAAGCGCATGATGACCTCTGAGGAGAAATCCGAAAGAATCAAGGCACTGCCAAGCCCGGAATCCTTGCGGCAAAACTCCTCCGCAATCAGGGCATTCTCAAGGATACCATAACCCTGCCCACCATATTCCTCGGGAAAATGAATGCCAATGAAGCCAAGCTGACAGGCCTTTTTACGGATATCAAAAGGGAATTGATGCGTTTTCTCCAGCTCCATGGCAAGTTGAGGGTCAAATTCCCCTTCTGCAAACTCCCTTGCCGCCTTTACAATCTCTTTTTGTTCCATATTTAACTCAAAATCCATACCTCTTTCCTTTCTATCCCCTGAGTTCTTTCACCTTTTCCGTCAGGGTCGGGACTACCTTAAACAGGTCGTCCACGATCCCATAATGGGCAATCCCGAAGATGGGTGCCTTCGGATCCTTGTTGACGGCGATTATAGTGTTCGCATTTTTCATTCCCGCCTGATGCTGAAAAGCCCCGCTGATCCCCAGGGCAATATAAACCTTCGGTTTTACTGTTTTACCCGAAGTGCCAACCTGGCGCTCCTTGGGAAGCCATTTCTTATCCGCAACCGGGCGGGAACAAGCCACCACGCCTCCCAGAGCATCCGCTAATTCCTGAGCGATGGGAATGTTATCCGCATCCTTGATTCCCCTGCCAATTGAGACAATAATATCCGCCTGTGTAATATCCACGTCTCCGACGGCCGCCTCAATATATTTCATAAAGGTCCTGCCTGAGAAATCTCCCTCGATTCCAGCACTTATTTCCCTGATCTCCCCTGATATCTTTGGAATGTCTTCGGCAGGGAAGGCGCCTGCCCTAACGGTAAGCAGCACTTTATCAGACGGCTTCAGGGAGACCTTCGCGTTAACCTTACCGCTATACATCTGACGGATGGCCACAAGATTTCCGTCAGTCACTTCGATATCCACCACATCAGTGGTAAAAGGAAGCCCCCACTTGGTGGCAATCGCAGGCGCCAGATCCATTCCGAATGCGGTTTGCGCCATCAGAATGAGTTGGCAATCCACGTTCTCGAATATGTTCTCAAACGCAGCCCGATACCGCAGAGGCTCGAAATCCTTAAGCGCAGAATCGAGATAGGCAATGGTTCGGTGCGCATGCGGTGAAAACATATCCAGAAGCCCTTTCTGCGAGGCATCTCCCAGGAAGAGGGCAATGACTTCTCCTCCATCTCCCACAAGCTTATGGGCCTTACCCAACATTTCAAAGGTGACATCTCTCACCTCATTCTGCCGATGCTCTACCAATACCGCTACCTTTTCCATTTACGCTACCCCTCCCCGCTCTTTGATAATCTTGACAAGCGCTTCTGCTTTCTCATCCATGGTTCCCTCAATAATCTCTGCCCCTTCTCCCACGGGTGGAAAGAAAAGTTCTTCAATCTGACTCATAGATCCCTCTGGGCCAACCTCATTCCCCGACAAGGCAAGCTCCGATGCACCCTTGGCAGCTATCTCTTTTTTGGCAACCCTTCGAATCCCCATAATTGAGACATAGCGAGGCTCATTGATCCCGGTCTGAATCGTCAACAACGCCGGCAGCTTCAGTTTGTCCACTTCTTCAAGGCCCCCCTCGAGCTCCCGGTGAACGGTCATAGTGTCTCCCTCGAGGTTGATATCCGTCACCAGGGCGGCATAGGGAAGGTCCAGCATTTGCGCCAGGGCCACCCCCACAGCGCCAAACCCGTCATCATCCGCCTGCACACCCGTAAGGATGAGATCATGGGGGAGTTCCCTTATAGCAGCGGCGAGGATTTTAGCCATGGCAGTGGCATCAGAACCCTCAAAAGCGGGGTCCGTCAGACGGATCGCCTCGTCCGCCCCCATGGCCAGGGCACGACGCAGGACCTCGTTGTTCTCCTCCGGGCCAACTGAAATGACGGTAATCTTACCACCTTGTGCCTCTTTTAGCTGAATAGCAGCCTCGACGGCATAGTTGTCCCACTCGTTAATGGAAAAAACCAACCCATCCGTATCGATTCCCTTCTTACTTTTATCAATCACGAGATCGGCCTCTGCCGTTTCAGGCACCCGCTTGATACACACAATAATATCCATTCGTTTCTTCCTCCTTAAAATTCATTTTCTGTTTCAGGACTATTACCAATAGCCATCGATGCCAATTCCATCAAGTCGATGACCTTGAGCTTCTCCTCGTTCCCGGTGGTTTTTACGGCATCCTCCAGGGTCAGTAGACAAAAGGGACAGGCGGTGATGATAGCCTCCACTCCCATCTCAAGGGCATCCTCCACGCGAACCTCCGAAAGCCGTTTACCTATACCCGTGCCTTCCATCCACATACGTCCGCCGCCTCCTTCGCAGCAGAGGCTGTTTTCACGACACCGGCCAAACTCAACAAAATCGATTCCGGGAATACTTTTGAGGATATCCCTGGGTTCATCAAAGACCCCATTCTGCTTTCCCAAATAACAGGGGTCATGGTAAGTTACTTTCATGGGAACCGGGGTATCGAACGTAAGCTTTCCCTCCTCAATCAATCCCCATACAAACTGGCTGTAGTGTTTCACGTCGCACCCAAGACCATCGTAATCATTTTTCAGGGCATTCATGCAGTGGGGAGAGGTGGTCACAATAACGCCTGGGTCAATCTTTGCAAAATTTTTCATGTTCTCTTCCATCAACATCTCAAACAGGCCAGCTTCTCCCATGCGGCGAATTTCACTACCGCAACAAACCTCCTTGTTCCCAAGGATCCCGAAAGAAACACCCGCCGCACGTAATACGGCGACGAGGGACTTCGCAATCACCTGGATCCTCGGGTCATACGATGCGGCACAACAAACAAAATAGAGAACCTGCCCCGGCTCCATTTCCATGGCATTCGGAATGTCTAAGTCCTGAGCCCATTCAGCACGCTTGTTCTTGGCCCGTCCCCAAGGATTCCCATACTTGTAGGCTCCGTCCAGGGCATCGATAACGGTCTTTTCAATTTTCCCCTCTTCTACCATCATCTCCCGAAGACCAATGATAGCATCCACGGGGCTCAACCCCCTCGGGCACCGAATGGCACAGGTGGAACAGGTCGTGCAGTCCCAGATCTCTAAACGGTTAAAGAAAATATGGAGGTCCTCACGAACCGTAGATTCCCTGATAACTTTACGAATATTCAGCGGAGACCTGATAGAAACCGGACACCCTCCCGTGCACTTACCGCATTGGATACAGGCGAAAAGGTCCAGGCGCTCGGCCAGCGGCTGCTGTTGCTCTTCCACTTTTAATTCCCCCTCAGAATTTCACGTGCAATAACGATGCGCTGTACCTCTGAGGTTCCCTCGTACAAGGTGGTTACAATCACATCTCTCAAGAAACGCTCCACGGGATAGTCCTTCGTATATCCATATCCCCCAAGCATTTGAATAGCCCGTATTGTTACACCACGTGCTGTTTCACTGGCAAATGCCTTCGCCATAGAGGCTTCCTTTGTGAACCTCCTGCTATTCTCTTTCATGTAAGCAGCTCGAAGTAACAGAAGCCGCGCGGCTTCGAGCTCCGTGTACGAATCGGCAATCATCCACTGAATAGCCTGAAAACTGGAAAGGGGTTTCCCAAACTGCTCACGATTCTTTACATATTCCGTCGCATAATCGATGGCCGCGAGACCGATACCGAGAGCCAGGGATCCGATACCGATTCTACCTCCATCCAGTTCCATCATTGCAATCTTGAATCCGTCCCCTTCCTTACCCAGCAGGTTCTCGTTCGGGATCCAGCAATCCTCGAAGATCAGCTCGTTTGTACTGGATGCGCGCTGGCCAAGTTTATCCTCATTCTTACCAACACGAAATCCCTCCCGGCCCTTTTCCACCACGAAGGCACTGATCCCTTTCCCTTTGCGGGCCGTCTTATCTGTCACAGCCCATACAACAGTGATCCCGGAATGCTCCCCGCTGGTAATCAAAGACTTTGTACCGTTAATCAGATAGCCATTACCCTCCTTGACCGCAGTGGCCCGAATACCGGCAGCATCAGAGCCGGCAGAAGGCTCAGTCAAGGCAAATGAGCCGGCGGGATAGGTTCCGTCGCAAATCTTCGGAAGATGTATTTTCCTGATTTCTTCCGTCGCAAACTCCTGGATGACTTCCGCCACCATATTTGTCACCGATGTGGTTACCCCTGTAGCAGCACAGGCCTTTCCAATCTCTGTAATGGCCAGGCTGTAGGCAATGACGCCTACGTCTGACCCACCATAATCGAGCGAGATATTCATACCCATAAGCCCCAGTTGTGCCAGCTTCTTGAGATTCTCAAAGGGGAATGCCTTGGTACGGTCCAACTCATCAGCAACCGGCCTTAGATGCTTATCTGCAAAATCCCGGGTCATCTGCTGGATCATTTCCTGCTCAGGTGTCAGGTCAAATATCATTCTTCCTTCTCCTTACGACTCGTATGTATAAAAACCCCTTCCTGTCTTTCTGCCGAGGAAACCAGCATCCACATATTTTTTGAGAAGGGGGCACGGGCGATACTTGGGGTCCCCGAAGCCTTCATACAGGACATTCATAATGGCCAGGCAGGTATCCAGCCCGATAAGGTCCGCCAGGGTCAGCGGCCCCATGGGGTGGTTCATGCCAAGTTTCATAATAGCATCGATTGATTCGGGGGTTCCCACCCCCTCAAAGAGTGTATAAATCGCCTCATTGATCATTGGCATCAGGATTCGGTTGGAGATGAATCCCGGAAAATCGTTGGCCGGCACCGGTGTTTTACCCAATTCCTTTGCCAGGTTCTCAACCGTCTTATAGGTCTCATCACTTGTTTCCAGCCCCCGGATCACCTCCACTAGGGCCATCATCGGCACAGGGTTCATAAAGTGCATACCAATCACCTTCTGAGGCCTCTGGGTTACTGCGGCGATCTTGGTAATGGAAATGGAACTGGTATTGGAAGCAAGGATAACTCCCTCCCGACAGATCCCGCTCAGGTCCCTGAAGATATTCAGCTTCAAGGATTCGTTCTCTGTAGCAGCCTCCACAACAAAATCCGCATCCTTCATCATAGAAAGCTCTGTTGTCCCCGTAATCCTGCCCATTATCTTACCCTTTTGTTCTTCTGTAAGCTTTCCCTTTTTGACAAAACGATCCAGACTCTTTGAGATAGCATTCTTACCCCGCTGAACAAACTCATCCTTTATATCTGACATAATCACACTAAAACCCGACGCGGCAGCCACCTGGGTAATTCCACCGCCCATCTGTCCTGCCCCAACTACCCCTATTTTTTTAATTTCCATTGACTTTTCCTCCTATAAAACCTTTAGGTTTAGAATAAAATTAACAGCGTGCAACGACCATCACTCACTACACCATTTCGACGGTCAGGCCCACAGCCTCTCCCCCGCCGAGGCATAAAGTTGCCAAACCCCTTTTCGATCCCCTTTCCTTCATGGCATAGAGAAGCGTTGTGAGAACCCTCGCCCCGCTGCACCCGATGGGATGACCGAGGGCCACGGCTCCCCCGTGGATATTGACCCTTTCCTCCGGTATCTTCAGTGTCCGGATGATTGCAACGGTAGAGGCTGCAAATGCCTCATTGATTTCAAATAGCCCCACATCGGAAATCTCCCATCCCGACTTTTTCAAAACCTTGGGGATACACTGGATAGGCGCCACCAGGACGTCCTTTAGGGTAACACCGGCCGCGGCCTGTGAAATCACGCGAGCTATGGGTTGAACACCAAGAAACTTCGCCTTGGAAGCAGACATTACAACCAATGCAGAGGCTCCATCACTCAGCTTCGACGAATTGCCAGCCGTTACCAGTCCCCCCTCCTTGAACACGGGGACAAGTTTTTTCATTTTCTCGGGGTCGGGCCTTCTTGGTCCCTCATCGGTATCCACAACTGTCACGCCTTTACGGGATTTCACCTCTACAGGTAAAATTTCCTCTTTAAAAAGGCCCTTTTCCGTAGCATCTATCGCCTTTTGGTTGGAATTCAGCGCAAAAGTGTCCTGGTCTTCCTTTGTAATGTTGAATTTTTCCGAAATTAGCTCCGCAGTATAGCCCATGTGAAAATCGTTAATCACATCCCATAAGCCATCATGGACCATGCCATCCACTAATTTTCCGTCCCAAAGGCGATAACCATGTCGAGCCTTGTCCAGATAATAGGGTGCATTGGACATACTCTCCATTCCCCCTGCTATCACAACCTCGGCATCGCCCACCTGAATCGCCTGGGCAGCTAGCATGACGGCCTTTAGTCCCGATCCACATACCTTGTTTACTGTCAAAGCGCCCACCTCAACCGGAATTTCGGCCTGAAGCATCGCCTGCCTCGCGGGATTCTGGCCGAGGCCACAGGGAAGCACATTCCCCATAATCACCTCGTCCACAACTCCTTTATCAATTCCTGCCCGCCTGATTGCTTCGTTTATAACCATGGCTCCCAACTGGGTTGCGCTAAACGATGACAACCCCCCTAAAAAATTTCCGATGGGAGTTCGAACTGCACTGACAATAACAACTTCTTCCATTTCATAACCCTCCCTATGATCCCTTAATCATGACGGCTTCGCAAAAAGCCCGACGACAAATAGCAAAAGGCATAAAACAATGGTCACACAATGTCATAAATGCTCAAAGGAGATAGGAAAATAAATCCCCGTGTCTCCGTGTGGGAAAATACTTTTACCAAAAGCATTAAACACCCTGAAGGGCGTAAATGCACCTTGAATTTGAAGCTTTTTCATTGCCGCTCAATCCTGACTTTTCACGAGACCTTTAATTATATCCCTTCATTGAGCTTTTCCTCAATCTTTTCGCGGTAGCTCATAATCTCCACCTTCAGTTTCTTGAGAGTGCTTACCCGTTCGTCAATTTCCCTCATACGCCTATCCAGTAGTTCAAGCAGCTTTGGCAAGACCTTTTTATTTGTTTTATGAATCCGGTATATATCCTCAAGTTCTTTCATTTCTACAAGGGTAAGCCCCAAAAGCTTCAGCCGCTTGATAAACCGAAGCCGGCGGAGATCCTGATCCGTATAGATACGTTTGGCCCCCTCAACCCTTTTTATAGAGTTAAGCAGCCCGACTTCCTCATAATAGCGTATCGTCCGCGGACTCATTTTTAGGATACCCGCCAATTCACCAATCTGGTATTGTCTTTCCTTATTCATAACACCTTACGTTAACTGGCATAATATTTGTAAAAAAACACA
>Ga0114934_10003020_pt1 | contig 10578 bp, 8 predicted proteins | sample 4SBtaG_2_FD_99695 | JGI IMG/M metagenome (GOLD analysis project Ga0114934, IMG submission 99695) | Deep subsurface microbial communities from Kolumbo volcano to uncover new lineages of life (NeLLi) - 4SBTROV10_white metaG | ecosystem: Environmental > Aquatic > Marine > Volcanic ...
CCTCTTGAATATACCATAAAGGGAAGGTGTCATTATCCCCATTGGTGAAAAGAATAGAATTATAGTCGCAAGACATTAAGTAATTATAAGCTGAGTCTCTTGCGGTTGATCGATTAGAGCGATCATGATCATCCCAGTTTTCAAAAGCCATTAGAGTTGGAATAATCATACAAAGCACAAAGGGAATTCCAATGTGAAGCACTCCTTTTTTAACATGTTTTCCTAGTAGGATCATCAATGCAAATAAAGCAAGGGTAATAGTAGATAGGTAAATCAATGAATAACCAAATGCTAGGTTATTACCCATCATCCATTGAACTCCAAGTATTAAAACTGATCCCCCTAACCCATAGGTGAGAACAGGTTTTAGCTGTTCAAAAGACATTTTTTTGGCAGCATAATATAAGGCATATACCCCCAACCCAATCCAGGCAGCAAAAGCATAAAAAGAAGCAGCATAGGCATAATCCCTTTCTCTGGGCTCCCAAGGTTTTTGATTAAGATAGACTATAATGGCAATTCCAGTTAACAGGAACAATAGAAAAACAGTAAACCAACCTTTGGGATGTTTCCATAGTTGAAAGAAAAAACCTATTAAGCCAAGGATTAATGGCAAGAAATAGTACTTATTATTCCCTTTATTTTGGCTGATTTTTTGCGGTAGAATAGCTTGATTTCCTAACCGCTGATTATCAATAAAATTGAGTCCACTGATCCAATTTCCTTCCATTAAAGTGTTTCCTCCCATTCCTGGAGTTCCTCCAAATCCCTGAACATCATTTTGCCTACCAGCAAAATTCCAAAGGAAGTATCTTCCATACATCCAACCCAGCTGATAATTAAACAAGTAAGATAAATTTTCTGAAAAGGAAGGCTTAAAAAAACCGGTTTTACCTGCTTTTCGTGCAGCGTTAATTTTTTGTTGGTAAGTAGTTTTGTCACCACTATTCAAGGCATTAACAGCTTCCTGTTTAAGCTGATTGTATTCTCCTAGCCTATATGCCATTACCGGCAATAGGTTTTCTTGATCACCCCCTTTAAAATAGATGCCGGTTAATTCATCCTTCTCAAAGCCAGACCAGTACATATATCCTTGAGGAGTATGATCTCCCAATCGCCACATTCTTGGAAAAAGAGTAGTTCCATCAGGGTGATATTTATATTGTCTACCCTGCTTGTCCATTGTGTTGATGTATTTACTTTCAGGATCTGAATAGACGATTTTAGACTCAAAGCCCATTTCTTTAAGAGAGGTATTTATGGTTTTAACTTTTTCCATAAAGGAATTTAGGTCCCACTCACTAATAAATGTTTGTTCAGTGTTTTTTAAATTAAGATCTGTATATGTTGATAGCTTTTCATTGGTATTGCTAACAATGTCAACTTTTAATTTATCTAAAAGTTCTACAACCTTAACTAGCTTGTCAGAAGGGACTTTTAGCTTAAATGAATTAGCTTTTATAGAAAGCACCTTTAAGTAGCTGTCTTTTTCTGGCTCCAAATATTTCTCATTACATTGGCTGAAATCATCAGGCCAGGATTGAGGGCTTACTTGACTATATCTTAATGAATTGAAATAAGGGCCATTCATAAGTGGCCAATCACCATATTGGTCACGTTTTAAATAAGAGTAATATTGGGACATTGTTTCAGGATTATTCTCATCTATTGGAGGGTTGGCATTGGACCTTACAATAATCATCATAAATGAGGAGTAGCCTATTAAAATCAAAGCAAGCGACATAATTGCATCATACCAAATTGTTTTACCTTTTTTGCTGGTATACCTTAATGCAAAAACGATTAGCGTAATTAAAGAAATAAAGAAAAAGTAAGTTCCAGTATTAAAAGGTAAACCATATGAATTGGTAAATAACCTTTCAAAAGAATCAGCAAATGAAATAGTCTTAGGAATGATTATTTCTTGTATCCCTCCTAATATTACAAGAGATAGCAATCCAGCAATGAAAAAGGACCTCCACGTGAAAGTGTATTTCTTAAAATAGATAACAAAAGCAATGGCAGGGATGGCCAATAAGTTCAATAAGTGGACACCAATAGAAAGCCCGATCATAAAGGAAATAAACAATATCCATCTATTGGGATGTCCTAAATAATCCCTTCCTTCTTCAATAGATTTATTGTACTCATCATCTTCAATATCCCATTTAAGGATAGCCCAAAAAACAATGGCAGTAAACATGGAAGACATGGCATATACCTCACCTTCTACAGCCGAAAACCAGAAAGAATCCGTAAAGGTATAAACCAATGCACCTACAACACCAGCACCCATAATAGCCAAAGTGTTTTCTTTGTTGATTTCTCCAGATTTTAAAACCAACTTTCTTGCCAGCATGGTAATGGTCCAGAACAAAAACAAGATCGTAAATGAGCTACTGAGAGCAGACATGGAGTTGACCATCATAGCAGCATTCTCAGGACTTGCAAAAGCAGAGAAAAGCCTACCTAGCATCATAAATAAAGGGGCTCCCGGAGGGTGACCTACCTCTAATTTGTTAGCAGTAATAATATATTCACCACAGTCCCACAAACTAGTGGTTTGTTCTATGGTTAGTAGGTAGACAATAGTTGCAATCGCAAAAACGCCCCAACCTGTTAGGTTGTTTAATTTCTTATATGACATGTTCTTAAGCATTAGACCATGCGAAAATATAAAAATAAACCACTTCAAATAGGCTCATTTATAGGAAGTAACAAAAATTAACAAAGAAATTTTCTTAAAGAGAGAATAGATTACGGAGTAAAAAATTTTGGAAGAAAGAAAAATGAAATTAAATTTGCCGTCCATTATGTCCCATGGTGTAACTGGCAACACGTCTGTTTTTGGTACAGAAGAGTCTAGGTTCGAGCCCTAGTGGGACAACAAATAAGAACCCTTTAATATATGTTGAAGGGTTTTTTTATTTCTGATTTCCCCACTTTCACACCCACTTTTGTAATGTTTTTTATTGTTTTTGTCAAAAAAAACCAGGACCATCGTGTATATGAAAGAACTAATAACCTTATCAAAAAAACGAATTAACTGGTGTAATATGTTTTTAATTAAATGTATCAATGTTATAAAAAAAACAGAACCTGTTGATCCAGATGGTTATCCCTTCATTTTCAATAGATTATTCACCTGGTCAAACAGGAATACTCTCCAGATTAATTTTAATTAATTAAATTTGAAAAGGATATAACTCTTAATTAAAAAATGGAACACATAGAACTTAAATCTAGCTTGACAATTCGAATTATTATATACTATGGAAATTAAAATAAATAGAAATCAATCTTACAATCAGTTTTTAAGATCAGAATTAACTGATTATTTAAAAGAAAAAATATCGGAAGAAGATTATATTGATTCTAATGATAAATGTTTAATAATGAAAGATAAAGTATATGTTTAACTCTAATTGGGAAAATGAAGTTTCTAAAAAATTATCTGACATTGGTGATGGATTAGATAATTTAATGTATTCTATTCAAGATATGAATGAAAGTATCGTAAATGAAATTGGTAATTTAAGCTACGTGACAGAGGAATCAAACCGTATGTTAAGTAATCAATTACAAGAAATAGATTCATCTCTTCAAACTAACAACATACTTACTGGTATTCAAACACACCAGATGTATAAAATCAATAAACAAACAAAAGGTTTGATTGATTAGTAAATAATTAAGGTTTACAAACACCAGAACAACCACAGTATCTCTTAGAAAATACGAAAGAGGGATCTATATCTTCAAAGTAATATATGGAGAGATAACAGAAGAGGTTAGGGTGGTGAGGGATTAATAGAAAAAGGTTCTTATGACTTTTTATTTTTTTTTAATTGTTCTAACTCCTTTATCATTAATTCAGAATAAATTTCAAATAATTGATCAATATCTCCCGGCCAAATATGAAAACCACCTTTTATTTCGCCATTATCCCAAATCCCCCATATTCCGTTTTCATCTATATCTCCTTTATAATGAATAGTGTGAGTATGATAAATTTTTGTCATATCTATTTTAAAATCATTTAAATCATATTTCCCTTTCCACTTAAAAGAACCTATGTCATCTGTTCCTGAACCAGAGACTCTTTTGTTAGAGAATTTTAGAATTATACTCATTTTGTGTTTAATAGAAGAATTGTCAGATAAATAAAAACCTTTCCAATACCCACTAGGTAGAAATTTGTGATTTTCAATATTTTTTGGCTCCATATATAATATATTAACACAAAGTCTTATTGGAGATTATAACAATTTAAATATTTATCTTATATATAAATATCGTTGCTCCACATTCCAATCATATTTTGTAATGTATTTAAATATTTTTCATAATCTTTAAATTTAACTTCTTCACAATACTCCTCAACGTTATTTAATTCTTTAGGATTTAAATTTGTCACATCCCAAATTCTATAATTATTTTTTATATCTGTCTTTAAAAAATCTCTATTATCTTTTTTAAAATCTATGATGACTTCTTTTTCAAAACTATATTCAACAAACCAATCTTTGCCATCAACTTTTATTATGCATTTATAAACAGATTTTTTATAAACTTCTCCTAAACTTAATAGTAATTCCATTCTTCTAATTTAATTAAAAGACTTCTCTTTATATAAACATACGAGATTAACTGGTTAGCTATATAAATTTGAAAGTCATAATTTTATAGACATGAAATTAACTGAATACTTACAAAAAACATTTGACATTAAAGTTCTAATAAAACCTGATCATATAGAGTTACCTGGCCTTCTTTTAAAACCCTTGCATACCATCTAGACCAGCCTGGATATTTTTTTTCTGAAATACGTACAAATTTTCCGTTTATAAAAGACTTCGAAATAGTTTTACAAGGAGGAGCAGTTCCTGTAAGTTCAATCTCTGCTTCTCCAAGTTGTATCCTAGAGCCTTTTTTTAAGAGCTCCCAATTTATTCCTTGTATAGTAATATTTTCACCTGTTGAACCAGCAAAAACAGGATGCCCTTCGTTCTTTAGTTCAGCGATTAAATCCATTGAAAATATACAAACTGCTCTATTTTCTCCTCCATGATGTTTTATGTCATTTTGTTTATCACCCTTAACTTTATATTTTCCTAAAAACGTGGTTGTAACTGGATATTTGGGAACTCCTCCATTTTCATTGATATTTATCGATACTATTTTAGGCATTAAAACTTTACGTTAGTCTAAATATACGGCTACTCATTGTTTAAAATTGAAAATAAATAAATGCAGGTGCATCTGCTGAGTAGGTTTGATAACAAATTACAACTATCAATACAGTTAATACTAATTGAATTCCAACAGGAGTATTAATAAAGCCATTTTCAATTTTCTTTTTATAAACATTAGGTAGCCAATGGGCTAAATAACCGATAATCATTACAATAAATACCCAGCTGGAATATTCTACAAAATCTTTTGTTTTATCTACAGCAAAAAGCCATTTTTCAGAAAAATCCCATCTAAAATCAGTCATGATTTGATGATAAAAAATATTTATTTTCCCCATTGTTTCACCTCTAAAATAAACTCTTGTAAAAGTGATAAAGAACAGGGTATGAACCATCCCCCACATTACATTTACATAATAAAACGACCATTTGGATTTTCCTGAAAAATCATATAATACCTTAATGAATGATATTCCGCTTACTACTAATGCCCACCACATTCCTACCAACCAGATCGGATTACCAGTAATTATTTTAATAAGCAGAAGACCCCCTGCAAGCATTAGTGCAAAAAACACCTTATGGTAATTCTTGAACTTTAACCAATATTTGGCAGTTAAGACCCCGAAGCCATTCAATCCTCCCCAAATCACAAATTGCCAGCTGGCTCCATGCCACAATCCTCCAATTAACATAGTAAGCGTAATATTGATGTTTCTATTAATATGAGATTTAAAGGATTCAAAATACCAGGCAAGTAAATAAGCTATTAATATTAGACCAATTACCACTATCGTTACTCTTCCATTATCCACAGCATACAAGACTCCAGCGATAATTAATCCAGAAACGATGTAGGTGCCTTTACTTCCTCCACGATTCCCTCCCAAGGGAATGTATAGGTAATCCTTTAACCATCTGGAAAGTGTGATGTGCCATCGTTTCCAAAACTCACCACAATGGATGGCTTTATAGGGAGAATTAAAATTTGTAGGTAGCTGAAAGCCCATCAGCTTAGCAATGCCTATTGCCATATCTGTATATCCAGAAAAATCCCCATAAATCTGTAGGGAATATCCAAAGATGGCAATAACTTGAGCCATTCCTGAGAAATTACCAGGGCTAGCAAACACATCATCTAAGAAATAAGCAGCAATAAAATCTGCAAAAACCATTTTCTTGATCAAGCCTTTTAAAATCATATAAACAGCCCACCCAAAATCAGTTTTAGAGAGTTTAAACTCTTTGTGTATTTGAGGAACAAATTCAGAAGCCCTAACAATAGGTCCTGCTACTAATTGAGGAAAGAAAGAAACAAAAAAACCAAAATCTACAATATTGTTTAAAGGCTTTAGCTGTCCTCTGTAGATATCTAAAGAATAGCTCATGGATTGAAAAGTGTAAAATGAAATTCCTACAATCATAGGCAGCGCATCCATAAAAAGGTCTCCAGTAAACTGCCCATTTAACCAAATCCCAATGGCATTTTCATGCGGATGACTAATAAGCATTGAGGATGACCAATCATGCTGACTGATCATAGCATTCCAATTTTCAGCAAAAAATTTAAAATACTTGAAATATCCTAGCATGGCAAGATTAACTACTACACTAAGTGCCAAATAGCTTTTCTTTTTAAGGTTGGAGCTAGAAGCATAAATGGCCTTACCTAAAAAGAAGTCTACTACGGTGCTTACTAAAAGTATCCACACAAAAGGAGCGCCTACTCTCCAATAAAAGAAAAGACTAAAAAACAATAGATAGGCAGATCTAGTTTTTTTGTAATCATAGATAAGAGCATAGGCTAAATAGCCAAAAGCAAAGACTAACCAAAAGACCAAACCATCGCTTTCACCATTATAAGCTAGTATAAAATAGCTTAAAACACCTACATATATAATATTTAGGTATTGGCCTATCTTTTTTGCTGTAACTAAAGCAAACCCTAAGTAAGCTAAACCAAAAAAGATCCAATATTGAGCATGGGCAAAATGGAATTGTACTTCATTTAGCTCTTCAATAGGTATTTTTGTAAAGAGATCCTTTATTCTGGGTAGTATATCGTACAAGAAGGTCATTTATTTTCTACCTATTTTTATTTTTTCTCCTACCTTTAAGCTTCTAGATTCTAATCCTGGATTTAAGGACCTTAATTTAGAAACTGTAGTTCCTTTTGCATTGGCAATATCCCATAGAGTATCTCCTTTTTTTATAGTGTAATAGTAAAATCCATTTAATGAATTGGCATTTTCATTTTCTTCTTCGCCTAAAGGTGTTGTGATATCAATTTTTGAAAGCTTACTATAATAATTAATAGTTGAGTCAGGATCTATGTACTTTTGGTAAAGAAATGTTGAATCTCTATCCATAAAGCTGTCCCACGATTCATAAAAGGAAGTAAGAAATAAATCTGCTTTTATATCATAACCATTTGGAGTAAAATGTATCCTATCTGAAGGCATTAATTTATTTTTATACCATTTTTGAGAAGAACCCTTTCCGCCCATGATCTCATAAAAGTTCCACACGCACATATCATATTTTTTCGCTAGCTCAATAATCACATTTGCTGCTTTAGCTGTATGTGGATTGGCATATTTTTTTCTATAGTAGCTGTCATTAGGCACAGTTAAAATAATGGCTGCATTAGGGTTAGTTCGAAGAATCATTTGAATAAACTTTTCATATCGTTGACTGTAATCATCAGGGTTAAAAACATCTACATAAGTGTCATTAGTTCCTATTGAAATGATAAACAAATCTGGTGGGTATTGGTTAAGCTGATGTTCGAATAGTTCACATCGCTCATATGTTTTAAAGCTAGCACCATTTACTCCTATTGAATGATAGATTACTCCCGGATCATTGTTTTTAAGGTCAATTCCATAAATGATGAATTCTTTATCATCATCATTAACATTTTTAATAACCCTAAACTCAAATTCTGAGACATTCTGGTTTAGAAAAAAGAGGGTGAAATTTAAACTATCATTTCTGTAGATCTTTGTAACAATAGAGGTGTCAACTGGAGATAGACAAAACAATGAGTCCCAGGTATTGTGGAAAACCTTAATTTGATTATAATGATATTTATAGCTTCGGTTTTTTCTATTGGTTATTTTAACCTTTACTATAGAGTCTTTAGTATGAGCAATTATACCTTCCATTCCCCATATTGCAGTGTGTGATTCTACTGAATTTCTTTTTCCTTTCCATTCTCCATCGGATTCTATTTTGTAATTCCACGGATTATTGGTTCCAGCAAGGGTATATGGAAAGACCATTCCTCTTTCCCCTTTCATATGTGGCTCCATACCATGTAGATACCTTCTTATTCTATGTGAATAAATATCTGCTTGAATGTGAGATCCTCCAATATGAAAAATATTTATAGGCTTGTCAGTTTGTAAATGATAAACAGAATCCAGGGTTTTAAAAAAATATTGAAAAGCTGGTGATTCACCATAAAAATCCAATCTATTTCTTTCCCATTTAATAAACCTATATTTTTCTTTAAATGAGGAATCCAATAAAAATTGCTGACAATAAACTTGACTTGAAATTAGTAATGCTAATAGAATGGAAATTTTTTTCATGGTAGCTGCTGAATTTCTGATTGATAATATTGATATTCCAATAACAATGCCTCAAATAAAAGCCTAGATATTTTTTTAGTGCCAGTTCTAGAAAAATGGGTATAATCAGTGGCTGCCCATCCATGCTCTTCTACCCATGCTACCATTGAATTTTCACCTCCCATGGCCCTGTAGATATCCCAATAAGCAGCATTTTCACTTTTTGCAGCTTCTTTGATCTTGTCTATATAATATTCTAATAATGGATAAGTTTGATAAAACCCATCGATTTTAGTTGACATATCAGAAGGTCCTATTACCAATATCTGTGCTGACGGCCGAAGCTTTCTCATTAAACGAATGCGGTATTTAAATCGATTTGCACTCCTTTCTGCATGTTCCTTGTCTTTAAGATAAGGCATTACATTTCCTCCAAACTGCAAAACAACGAATTCAACATTTAGGTGGTCCATCATTAAATTGTACTCATAGAAATTCACCTTACTTATTGCTGACCCACTAGAGCCCCTCATAGCAACATTGTCTATATTAAAACCATAATTTCCATCAAGTGTAATTCCATAAAAATCAGGACTGGATTTTCCTTTAAAATCAACTTTTAAATTAGTAGGTGTTTCAGCTAATACAATGTCATAATGATGGTAATTACTATCAGTCCTTAAGCTATCATAAACTATTTGTTCATCATTATTAAATACTTCTATTGAAGTAGGTTGAGTACAATTCCCATAATGGATTTTTATGACATTAAAGGCCTTTGCATTGGAGTAAGCCCTTTTGTCTTTTCCAATAGAAATAGAAGCGTTATAAACTTCTGATGAATCTGTAATTAATGAATCAGGAAGCATAGGAGAAAACCTTGAAGCAGACATAAAAGCACCATATCTATTATTAGTGATTTTTTCACTTCTTCTGTCAAAAACAGCATGTCTTGTCCAGTTTTCAGTACAGGTAATCTCAACAGAGTTTTGATGATATACAGTTTTTAAGGGAATAAAACCAGGGCCATTTCCGCCAAACAATTTTTGTAGCTTATCTCTTATATAAGCAGTCATTCTATCGCCTTCTATTTGAGAATCTCCATAGTGAATGGCTCTTATGGAATTTTTGTTTTTTAATAGGGTCTCCAATTTTTTCCACAAAGGGAAATACAATGAGCGATCATCATTGGGAAATTCAATCATAAGTATACCATCTTGAACTTTTCCAAAGTCTTCAGTTTTTATTACCTGAAGCCCTATTAATGAGCTATCAGATAAATTGTAAGTAGTGTCATATTTAATTTGTGTTAAAAGACTGTCAAGCTCTTGTTCACTTCCTAGGTTATCAAGTGTTTTTTTTAGCGTAGTTAAGTTGGCTTTTCTTGGTAATTGATAAGAAAGAAATTTTTTAGCAGTTGGATATTTTATTTTTGTTATACCAATATCAATATTACTTGAAAAAGCATTTTTTTCTTCTTTTGATAAAAAGGTGAGACCTAACAAAAGCAGAAATGTTGCCAACATGAATAATAAGACCTTTAAAGCAGACATAATTAATTATACAATAAAAATAATTCTATCACTTAAGTAACTATAGCTTATTGATAATAAATTACAAAGCATTAAATGTTAGGAAAATAAAAAAGCCGCATTAAGCGGCTTTTTTAAGAGAAGAAAGACTTGGATTAATGTTTAACCAACTTTCCTGATTTAATTTTTTTATTACCATTAATGATTTCATATAAATAAACGCCTTCTGGTAATTGATCTGTCATCAATTGATGGTTCTGATTAGTAATCATTTCA
>Ga0114934_10003021_pt1 | contig 10578 bp, 13 predicted proteins | sample 4SBtaG_2_FD_99695 | JGI IMG/M metagenome (GOLD analysis project Ga0114934, IMG submission 99695) | Deep subsurface microbial communities from Kolumbo volcano to uncover new lineages of life (NeLLi) - 4SBTROV10_white metaG | ecosystem: Environmental > Aquatic > Marine > Volcanic ...
AGCAGCCACGGTTCGCGACTACGCACAATCGTAAAGTCTTGGTCGGCGTCAAAGGATTCGGTGCCCTCGTACGGTGTGGTGTGAACAACTACGTCCTCGGACGGAAGCCGTCGCCAAAGCTCCCAGAGGTAACTCTGGATGCCACCGATTTTCGGGGGGAAGTCATTGGTGACGAGCAGGTGTCGAACCACGAAGGGACCCTAGGGGCGGGCTAGTTCGGTTTGCACCTCGGCATCGGGGTCTTGGACTATCGCGGCTGGTAGGTCGATCCCTAGTCGGCGGGCCGCCCAAACCGCGTGGGCTCGCAACATGGGTCGCCGATGGGCTAGGTAGTCGGCGACAACCCGGCGGGTTTCGGCATCGTCACCGTCGCCGATATTGGCCAGAACAACCAGCGCGTTGCGGCGCAGATAAGCCGGATCGCGGTTGGGGATGTACCAACGGCCCAGACGAGCAAGAAGATCGTCGTCGGTCGAGTCGAGAAGGCCCAGGATCTCGACCCATGCTTGGTCGGCGCCGGCTGCCGATGGCCGTCGCCTCCGGATTCTGTTGGGCGGGCACACGTCTTGGCATTCGTCGCAGCCGTACATCCGGTCGCCGAGTGCGACGCGGTACTCGACTGGGAACATGCCCTCGGTTTGAACGAGCCAAGCAAGACAGCGACGAGCGTCGATCACGCCGGGCGCCACAAAGGCATCGGTGGGACACCCGTCTAGGCATTGGGTACACGCGCCGCATTGATCCTCGACCTCAACAGGATCCCCCAGCACGAGCGGCGCGTCGGTGAGCACCGAGCCGAGAACAACGAGACTGCCGACCCCGGGGACCAAGATGTTGCTGCTCTTCCCCCACCAGCCAATCCCGGCGCGATGGGCCGCAGCCCTATCAACCAGATGGTTTTGGTCGGCCAGCACGATCGCTCGGGCGCCATCGGCGCGTAGTCGACGGGCGATCTGCTCGAGCGCATCGCGCAATCGGGCGTAGTGGTCTTCCCATGAATAGGCCGCTACCCGTCCGACCGCTCGACCGGTGGCGGCTTCGGGGGCAACTCGTTGGTAGTCGTACGCACCGACGAGCAAAGCGGTTGCGCCGGGCAACGTTTGTTGCGGGTCGGTGGATCGAGCAGGGTTTCGGAAAGTGAATTGCATGCCACCGTGAAGCCCGGCATCACGTCGGCGCTCGATCTCGGCTCGCACGTCGGCGAATGGCTCGGCGCTGGTGGTACCGACCGCGCAGAGGCCGGCACGAATTCCGATATCGCAAAGTTCTTGCGTGCTGGCCACCATGGGCCCATCGTTACACGAGCAAACGTCTAGGCCACCCCATTACCGGTTTGAAAACGCGACGGCGGGACGAGCCCAGCGTCGGCCAGCAGGTCGACGGCCCGTTTCTCGTCGTCGTCAAGCATTACGGGCGTACCCGCTTCGTGACCGATCAGATAGCTGACCAAACAGTCGTCGCAGGCGTCGGTGAATCGAGACGCGCACTCTTCGCAGTCGATCATCAGCGCCGGCGGTTCTTCTACGGCCAACGATGCGACCAGGCGAAGGTGGCGGGTGTTGTGGGGGTGTCGAGCCATGAGCAGACCTTAAGAAGAGGGTGTGACATCAAGGGGAGGCCGAGGGTACTTGACGGCGAACATTTGTTCGACCACGCTTGCAAGTCTTGACCGAACGTCTGTTTGCCGCCCCCGTTGCCACACCCCCCGCGCCTCAGCCGGCCCCGCGTCAGCGTTCGCTCGAAGACCTTGGTACCGCGCTGCACGAGGTGACGTTTGTGGTGATCGACCTCGAGACCACTGGCGGTTCGGCCCAGTCGTGTGGCATAACCGAAATCGGGGCCGTCAAACTCCGGGGCGGAGATTGCCTCGGGACTTATCAAACAATGGTCAATCCCGGTGTGGCAGTTCCGCCCGAAATCACCGTGCTCACCGGTATCACCGAATCAATGGTCATGCGAGCACCACGAATCGAATCGGTATTGCCGTCCCTGCTCGAGTTCGTCGGCGAGGGCGTGATCGTTGGTCACAACGTTCGTTTCGACCTCGGTTTCATCAACGCCGCGCTGCAACGCGACAAGCGGGCTCGCCTGCCCAATCAATCGGTCGATACCTTGCCGCTGGCTCGTCGTCTGCTGCGTGACGAGGTGCCCAACTGCAAACTTGGCACGCTCGCCGACCGTCTGCGGTTGAGTCATCAACCAAATCACCGGGCTCTCGACGACGCGTTGGCCACCGGCGACCTATTGCATTTCTTACTCGAACGGGCCGGAGCAATCGGGGTCACCGGCTTGGACGACCTGCTCACCTTGCCAACCATGGCCGGCAACGCTCAGGCAACCAAACTGCGACTCACCGAAGGACTCCCCCGTCAGCCCGGCGTCTACTTGTTCAAGGGACGCACGGGCGACATCCTCTATGTCGGGAAGGCCGCCAACCTTCGGTCTCGCGTTCGCAGCTACTTCTCAACCGACGAACGCCGCAAGGTCGCGCAACTGCTACGCGAAACCCACCAGATCGATTATCAGGTGTGTCGCAACGGTCTCGAAGCAGCGGTGTTGGAGTTGCGGCTCATCCATCAACACCTCCCCCGTTTCAACCATCAAGGCACCCGCAGTTCTCGTTACCCCTACGTCAAGCTCACGCTCGACGAACGGTTCCCACGGCTGTCAGTGGTTCGTCGACTGAAAGACGACGGAGCGCTGTATTTGGGTCCGGTCTCGTCGGGTAAACAAGCACGGCGTCTGATCGAAGCGATCGAGACTGCCTCAACCGTGCGGCGCTGCACCACCAAATCCACGGCTCGAACCAGCAAACCGGTATGCACCGCCGCCCAAATCGGGGTGGCGTGCTGCCCCTGCTCGGGCCACACGTCCGAGACCGCCTACCGCGAGGTGGTTGTCGATCTCGTCAAGGGGCTCACTAGCGAGCCGCAACGCCTCCTAGCCCCTCTCGACGCCCGCCTCAGCACCCTCGCCGCCGAAGAACGCTACGAGGAAGCTGCCGATGTCCGAGATCGCGCTGCGGCCTTATCTGGCGCGTTGCGGCGCCAACGCCGATTCGATCTGTTGCGTCGCGCTGGGCGCCTGCGCATCGAATTCGCCAACTCGTGGGCCGAGATCACCAACGGACGGTTGACTAGCTGCGGTTCGCTCGACGATCCACCCTCGCTGCTCGACCAGCGAGACAGCCGCGCCGCCGATGCCTCACCCACGCCGCCGGAGCCGGACCCGCCGACGCCGCCGGGTCGCGACGAAGCCGACGAGCTGTTGTGCATTTCGCGTTGGCTCGACCACAACGCGCACCGGGTTCGTCTGGACGCCGTAGATGGAGTGCTGGCCGAACCGTTGCCACGGCTCCCCACTTTTGCGCCCCGCCAGTCCTGAGTCAGGCCACTAGGGCATCGACTTTTTGTTGCGCTCGACCATCGTCAATCGCCGCTGCGGCCAAACCAACGCCGTCACCCAGCTCGTCACACAGCCCGGCGGCCACGAGCCCGGCCGCGGCGTTGAGCACCACAATGTCGCGGGCGGGGCCCGGCTCGCCAGCAAATACTTGGCGAGCGATCGCCACGTTGTCGGCGGCATCACCACCGCCAAGATCGGCAACGCTGGTGCGGGCCATACCGAAATCGGTGGCGTCGATCTCGAAATCGGTGACGGTGCCGTTGTCGAGCAGCACGAGCTTGGACGGGCCAGGCGTGAGTTCGTCGAGACCGCCTTCGCCATGCACGATCAGCGAACGAACCGAACCGGTCGCTCTCAGGGTTTCGGCCATCCGGTGAGCCAATGTCCAGTCGGATGCACCAATGACCTGTCGGGTGAGTCGTCCAGGGTGCGACAACGGCCCAAGAATGTTGAACACGGTGGGGATACCGAGCTGAGCTCGCACCGGACCAACATGGCGCATCGCTGGGTGGTAGGTGCGGGCAAAAGCGAACCCCACCCCATGTTGGGCGACTTGGGCTTCGAGTTCGGCGGCCGTGATGTCGATGTTCACCCCCAACGCTTCGAGGAAATCGAAGCTCCCCGACGTTGACGACGCTTTTCGGTTGCCATGCTTGCAAACCGATGCCCCGGCGCCCGCGGCCACGAACGCCGCCATCGTCGACACGTTGAGAGCGTTGGTGCGACGGGTCGGTGCGCCGCCGACGCCGACAATGTCGATTGTGGTGTCGGGCAACGAGAGCGGGCTAGCCACCGCGATCATGGCGTTTTGTAGACCAACCAACTCTTCGACGGTTTCGCCTTTGATCCGAAGCCCAACAATAAACGCCGCGATCTGAGCATCGGTTGCTGCTCCATCCAAGATTTCGCCCAGCACCGCCGAGCATTGTTCGGAAGTCAGCGATTCGTGGCGGCTCAATGTCCCAAGGACGGCGGGCCAGCCACCGAGTTCAGCGATCGTGTTCATCGGCGGTACTCTAGGCGATCTGTGATTAGTGCCCTCGATCTTCCCGCGGTGCGACGCGGCGCCCTGCTGTGTCTGCTTGTCGCGACCCCGGCGGCAGTTATTTCTGCGCTACTGGCCGACAACGAGTCGGGCACCGATCAAAGCAACTGGGTCTATGTGGCGTTGCTGGCCATCGTTGCCGCGTACCTCGCCGGCGGAGCAGTGGCTGGCAAGGCAGCCCGGGAATCGCCGTTTGCCAACGGCGCCGCCGCGGCGTTCATGGCCTTCGCAGTGGTGCAAATCATCGGGATCGTGATCCGCCTCGCTCGTGGCGACGACGTTTCGCTCATCGCTCTTGCGTTCAACTCGCTACTTGCCGCTTCTATCGGCGCCGTTGGTGCCGGGTTCGGCGCTCGACGCGGCACACTAGACACCGGTGGCGGGGAGCCGACTGGATGACCGCGGCCCACTTAGGTGGGTTGAGGAAAGTCGGGGCTCCGCAGGACAGGGTGCTGGCTCGCGTCAGTCGAGGTGACTCGCAGGAAAGTGCCACAGAAAACAAACCGCCGTCGGGGTCGCTCCCGTCGGTAAGGGTGAAACGGTGCGGTAAGAGCGCACCAGCATTCCGGGCGATCGGAATGGCTAGGCAAACCCCACCCGGAGCAAGGTCACGCAGGGAGAGAGCGGTCCGCTCGTTGTCTCCCGGGTCGACTGCATAGATGGATGGTCATCCACGGCCTCACCTGCTTCCACCAGGTAAGGCCCGGACAGAACCCCGCTTACAGGTCGACTCCCCGCCACCACCTAGACCACGACGATCGCCACTTGCGTAGCCGCACTGCGACATGAGATCGACCAAGACTGGGCGTCGCGTGAGACACCGCAAGCCAACCCTGTCATAGTTATCGGTGCGGGTTGATGGGAGCGACCATGCGCGATGGGGACACGACAGCAGCAAGGCAACCGATCGCACCCGATGTGCTGCGATGGATCGAGCACGTGCACGAACTCGAGTATGTGCACCAGTCGGTACCGCGACGCACTGGTGCGGTCGCCATTGCGCTGGCCATGCTCGACCGAGAGTTGCCCCTCAGCTCCCGAGACATCGGGGCGTTTGGGCGAATGGGCCACGAGACGGTGCGTCGTGGCTGCGACGCGCTACAGGCTGTCGGTTTGATCGATCGTCACCGACGTCCGCTTCCGGACCGCAGGGGACCCGCGCTCACCTGACCCGTTTGCTCAGTCGTCGCGGTTGGGCCGCTGTCTACCCTTTTTCACATCGCTGCGCCGCCGTTTGGCCTCGACCCGGCGCCGCTGACTACCACGAGTCGGCTTTGTGGCCCGCCGCGCTCGCTCGACGTGACCGGCGTTTCGGACCCGGCCCCGCAGACGTTCGATGGCTATCTCGCGGTTACGCAGCTGCGAACGTTCGTCGTCACACGTAACCCGCACGACATCGCCGAGTCGCTCCTGCACTCGTCGTCGTAGCGGCTCGGGCATCGTCGGCGACTCGGCGATCCGAAACACCGCCTCGACTTTGGTGTTTGACCGATTGGCGTGTTGGCCCCCGGGACCACCCGAAGCCATGAATTTGAGTTCGATCTCGTTCTCGGGGACCATCCAGCCCCCGATCACGAGTCAAGTCGCTTCGGTAAGCGGGAAAAACTCTCGGATGTCGATCTCGAGAAACGCCGCGAGAGCGGCAACTTCTTCGGCCTTGGTTTGGGTGCGACCCAACAGCCGATCACGCATTGCTTCACGATTTACCCCTATCACCTCGGCCAGCCGCCGCTGTGACACACCCCGCTCGGCTCGCCTTTCGGTAAGGACCTCTCGAATCCGGTCCTGGGTGCGAAGCATCAAATCGCCGTACTCCGCGTTGGTGATGCAATCGTCGTGTGCTCGTTTTCCCATGTTATGTCCGCCTTTCCACCTGAAAGCAACGTAGTACGTGTGATCTCATGGCGGCGACGCAACCACACTCGGTGACATTGTCCCGGGCCGGTTGACCCAATCAGGCCAGGGCCATCGGGGGACGACCAGGGTCGAGATCCCTGAAACGGTGGGCCGAAAGGGGTCTCGCGCTCCAGCAGTGCCCCACAGGAGTCGTAGACCTTCCTGCGAGGCGACATCACGTCGTCAGAGGGAGAGAAAATGAGCCACACGTCTGAAGGGGGTGCTCCGGTGTACAACTTGAATCAACACAGAATCTCACCAGCAGCACTTCTTCAACCCAACGATCTTGTCACCCGAACTCACCGTCAGGCGACCATGGCCGCCGTCCTAAGGGATCAGCGGCTTCAGGTGACTACCGATACGACCGGAGCGACAACCGCCCGGCTCGTCCAGGCCAACATGGCCTGACCCCACAACATAAAAAATACATCCCACCCCACCACGAACCTGGCCGCCCGATTGGGCGGTCAGTTTCGGTTTTGGCGTTTGAGATGGCTTGTCTCGTTGAATGACCGCAACGACGCTCCATGCCGGCCGGTGCCAATCCGAAGGATCGAGGCCTGTTCGACAAAACAATGCCATGAGATCCCGATCGGCGCCCCCAATGCCCACGCCGCCGCGGCTTTGATGGGCGAAACGTGGCTTACGAGAACGATGTCGTGTTCGGCGGCTTGCGAAGCCAAATCATCGAGCAGCGACCAAACCCGTTGAGCGAGATCGTTGTGACTCTCGCCGTTGTCTGGCCGCCAGTCGTCGTCGGCACGCCAGGCCGACCAAGTCGAGGCCGAGACATCACTCACCGGCGTGCCCTCCAGATCGCCGTAGTCGAGCTCTATCAAGCGTTCGTCGATCTCTACCTCCGCGGAGATCGCGGCGGCGGTCTCGGTACAACGACGCAGAGGACTCGAGATGAGGCGGGCACCATTTGGAACTGCGGTAGCAATCGCCGCGGCCTGATCCCGGCCGATGTCGTCCAGGCGAGGATCGCGTCGGCCCAGCAACTCGCCGGCGGCGTTGGCTGCGGTTCGACCGTGGCGCACAACAATCAACATCAGCGAAGCCGATCCTTTGGCACACGGCCGGTAGTGAGTAGCTCGCGACGAGCTTCGGGATCCTCGAACCCGAGACGAAACCCGAGCCACACGAGCGAGCCGATCCCCACAACTTCGAGCACAATCAGCGCGCCGATGGGTCGATCGAATTCGGGGATCGGGCGGCTGGCAATACCGTCGAGGCCAGCTACCGGCCACCAGAACAACTCGGTTCGGGTCCACGCTCCGGACACAACCAAAAACACAAAGGTGCCGATCGGTACGCCCAACCAGCGCCGCCTACGGAGCCGTTGACCGACCGTTGCGGCCATGACCAGCGTCATCAACGCGACCGAACCGAGCAGCGTATGAAGGATCAGCGGCCGGCCGCTGAGAGTCTCGACAAGCGGCAGAACCCCACCCAACGCGACCCACCGGTAATCGATCGTCGGCGAGTCGAAGACGAACAGCACCACCAACACCGACGCAGCCAGGAACCAAAAGAACATGACTAGCGCACGACGATGCGTCCGCACTCCTGACAGTTGATTGGATCGGTGCCGTCAAGGTGTTTGATTCGGTCGATCTCCATCGCCGGCATCATCGATGGACAGCCGACGCAGCCGTTGGTATCGAAGCGCACCGCGGTGGCCGTACCGAACCCGCCTCGCAACTGTTCGTAGTTGCTGAGCAACTCGGGGTCGACATTTGCCGCGGCCTCGGCGCGTGCCGCGGTCACTCGCTCGAGTTCAGCGTCGATGTCTTGCTCGGCAACAGCGATCTCGGCGACCAGCGCGGTGATGCGTTGGTCGACAGCCGATCGTTCGTCCTCCAAAGCCGCCATTTGGGTACCGAGAGATTCGGCCTCCTCCATGGCCTCGAGGACCTGGTCTTCGATCCGGCTCTGTTGTTCGCGTAGACCGGCAATTTCGTGCTGCAGCGCTTCGAGATCCTTGATACCGCTGACCTCTCCGCCGTACAACTTGGCTTCGTCACGTTCGGCGCGGCCCGAAACAATAGATGCTTCGTCTTCGAGGCGGCGTTGACGGGTAGCGACCTCGACTCGGGCCCCACCGAGGGCATCGATCGCTACCTGTTGTGCGGCTTGCTCGGCGTTGGCCGCTTCGAGAAGTTGGCGTTGGTCGAGCGTGGCCCGCCGGTGGGTCAGCCGTCGGACCTCGACATCGTGGCTCTGAACTTCCAACAAAGATTCAACAGACATCAAGGCCCAGTCGACGTAGTAGGCGGAGGGATGCTCGTCGTTGTAGTCGAATTTGAGCCCGTTGTCGTTGTTGTGGCCAGTGTTGTTGTGGTGGTCGTGGTTGTAGTGGTGGTGGTGGGCGGCTCGCAACCGTCGGTCTTGCCGTTTCCGTCGGCATCAATCGGGGTGTACAGCAGCGGACAATCGGCAATGCCTTTGTCGAACTCGAACTCGGTGCTGTCAGGGTTGCAATAGTCGCCAATACCGTCCTCGTCAGTGTCGACCTCGGCCAACTCGTCGCCGCAAAGGCTCTCGACCACTTCGTTGTAATCGTCCTCTTCCTGGTCGGTACGAATCCGGATACCGCCCCGTGTCCCCTCCGGCTTGGTGAAATCGAGCACCGGGCGACCCTCGTGATACGAAGTGTTGAACGCCCCCCAAATCAGGGCCGGCAACGATCCACCCGTCACACTGCCAATCCCCATCTTGCCGCGATCGACACGACGCATCGGAATCTGCTCGTCGGGGTTGCCCATCCACACCGCGGTGGCGAGATACGGGGTGAACCCCACGAACCACGCATCGGCAAAGTTCTGTGCGGTGCCGGTCTTGCCGGCCGCGGGCTGGTCCGGGAGCCGAGCACGAGTACCAGTGCCACCACGAACATTTGACGCCAACACGTTGGTGACAAGTCGAGCGCTCTGGACCGATATCGCTCGCTGCGGGCTCGGAGAGTTGGAGAACAACACATTTCCGTCGCGGTCTTCGACACGATCGATGAATATCGGATCGACCTGTTGACCGTCGTTGGCAAACGTGGCGTAGGCCGTGGCCATATCGATGGGCGTGATGTCTTTGGGACCGAGCGGCATCGAGATTGGGAGATCAGACAGATCGGTGGTGATTCCGAGGCTGCGCGCCGTGTCGGCCACGTTGGATAATCCCACGATTGTCCCCAGCCGCACATAGGCGCAGTTCGACGAGGCCAACGTTTGGGACCTGATCGAAGCGACTACGCCGGTGTTGGGTCCGCCGAAATTGTTGGCCCGGTACGGATTGGGGAAACCGCCAGGATTGTTGAACTCGCAGGTACCGATCCCGTTGAGTTGATCGGCCGGAACAAAACCCTTCTCCATTGCCGCGGCCAGCACGAAAGGCTTGAACGACGAGCCGGTTGGCCGGCCCTTTTGAGTGGCGATATTGAACTCGAACGTGTCGAAACCTGGTCCGCCAACCAGCGCCCGAACCTTGCCGGTGCCCGGTTCGACCGATGCCAGCGCCGCGGTGAAAGCTCGTTCGTCGTCGGGCAAGTATTGAGCGATAGCGGCCTCGGCGGCAGCTTGGGCCCCGGGGTCGTAGGTCGTGAAGATTCGCAGACCCCCGCCAAATAGTTGTTCGGAACGTTCGGCATATGTCGACCCGAGCCGAGGGTCATCGAGTAGCTGACGGCGCACCTCTTCGATGAAGTAGTTGGTGGGCACCCATTCGGCGGCCTGCGTGCGGATGGTTGGCAGCGGCAAATCGACGAACTGCTCGAACTCGGTTTCGTCCAGATGTCCCGTGGCCACGAGACGGTGAAGAGCAACTGCTCGTCGGTCCTTGGCCGCGTCGGGGTGACGGGTTGGGTCGAAGCGGGTCGGGTTAGAGATCAGCCCGGCCAGCATCGCGGCTTGGGGCCAACTCAAGAACCGCGCTTCGGTGTCAAAATACACCTCTGACGCGGCCCGGATCCCGTAGGCGCCAGACCCGAAGTAGACCGTGTTCAGGTAGGCCTCGAGTATCTCTTCTTTTGTCATCTGACGTTCGAGACGTATCGCCATCGCCGCTTCGGGGATTTTCCGATCGAGATCTTTCTTGTCGCCAATCACCGCGTTCTTGATCAGCTGTTGGGTGATCGTCGATCCGCCTTGCTGCACACCGCCGGCGTTGACGTTTTCGACGAACGCTCGTCCGATGGCCTTGGCGTCGACGCCGTTGTGCTTGTAAAAGCCTTCGTCCTC